>ERZ841116.303-NODE-303-length-41074-cov-6.207733_pt1 | contig 41074 bp, 49 predicted proteins | sample MGYA00519875_ERZ841116 | MGnify/ENA primary metagenome ERZ841116 (study PRJEB31850, sample SAMEA3708889) | human gut metagenome | biome: human gut; feature: human-associated habitat; material: faeces | place: China | collected 2014 ... | reverse complement strand
TACTATATTTTTAAACACGTCAACTCGATTGCTTACGAGCTTCAGCAAGCACCACAAAATATATTTAGAAATCAATATATTGGCAAATGCAACATCACTTGTTGAAGCGTGTTCGGTGTGGAAAGCCGGGCACACATATACATCACCCAAGCCTGGTCAAATGACTGGGCTTTTTGTATTGGAGAAGAAATGAAACATTATAAAAAATGGGGCACGGTCAGCGGTGGTGCAGAGTTGTATATGCTAAACCATGCTGAACGTACCAGGAAACGAAAGCAAAAGAAAAAGCTGACAGGTCAACGCTTGCCGGCTTTTAAAGTACATAATAAGAAGAATAACTAATCATCCACATAAAACTATTTACGGATAGATAGAAAGGTGGTGGGATTACTTGCAATGGCTAAAGGGCAATACAAAAAGTGGCTAGAACCAGAAAACTTGGTTTTACTTGAAGGGTGGAAGCGTAATGGCTTAACCGATCAGCAGATAGCCGATAACATTGGAATAAATCGGCGCACACTTGACAAGTGGAAAAGCAAATATGGGCACATAGGGCGCGCTTTAAAAGTAGGTCATGAGCAAGCAAATTATGCAGTAGAAGGTAAACTTCTTAAGAAGGCCATGTCAGGTAATACCACCGCTATGATTTTCTGGCTGAAAAATAACTGGCGAGATAAGTATAACGATAGTGAGCTGTCACCAGAAGAGCGGAAACTTGCCGTTGCTCGTATGGATAAGATTAACGCAGAAGTTAAACACATTGAGGCTGAAACAAAACGATTGAACGGCGAAGATGAAACGTTGAAAGAGACAACAACCATTATTGACGATATAGGAGCGATTAATGATGCCACAAATAAAGATGTCGAAGATGATTAATCCACATTTTTATAACGTTTGGACTACTAACAAGCCTTATATCATTCTCAATGGTGGACGTGGTTCGTTTAAGTCATCTGTTATCAGTTTGAAACTTGCTACGATGGTAAAGAAGCAGACACAGCTCAATCATCAAGTTAACTTTATCTTGATTCGTGAGAATGCTAGCTATCTGCATGACTCTGTGTATAAGCAAATGGAATGGGCATTCACACAGCTTGATATGTACAACGAATTTTTGTATTTCAAGTCACCAATGCGGATTGTACATAAACGAACAGGGAGCACCTTTTACTTTTACGGTGGGGATGACCCGATGAAGCTTAAGTCGAACATCGTTGGTAACGTTATGGCTGTTTGGTATGAAGAAGCAGCGAACTTTAAAGGGCGTGAAGTCTTTGACCAAGCTAATCCTACATTTATCCGGCAAAAGCCACCATTTATTGACCATGTAACTGTGTACTACTCATACAATCCACCTAAAAGCCCGTATGACTGGGTAAACGAATGGGTGGAAGAAGAACGTAAAGACTCTGATTGTTTAGTTGATACATCAACTTACCTTGACGATGAGTGGGGCTTTACTAATAAAGAGCAACTTAAACTGATTGAGCGGTATAAGAGGAACGATTATGACTATTACCGGTGGCTTTATCTTGGTGAAGTTGTTGGTCTTGGTACTAACATTTACAATATGGAGAACTTTCAAGCTATCGATAAGTTACCAGATGATGATTACATCACTAATGTTTATTATTCTGTTGATACGGGACATGAAGTTTCTGCAACCACTTGTGGTGCTTATGGGTTGACCAAGAAAGGTAATTTAATTTTGCTTGATACTTACTACTACAGCCCACAAGGTAAGTCACATAAGAAGCCACCTAGCGAGCTTTCTAAGGACTTGAAGTCGTTTATTGATAAAGTCACCGAATGGATAGGGAAACAGCCTACACGCATGACTATCGACTCAGCAGAAGGGGCGTTAGATAATCAGTTCTATAATGATTACGGTATTCACTGGCACAAAGTTAATAAGCTAAAAAAGGTAGATATGATCGACCGAGTGCAAGATTTACTGGCACAAGGTCGTTTTTATTATCTAAAACGTCCTGAAAACGAAATCTTTATTGCTGAACATCAAAAATACCAGTGGGATGAGAATACGTTACAAAGTGATGATCCAAAAGTCATCAAGGAAGATGATCATACTTGTGATGGGTTTATGTACCTATGTGTCGATAATGAAAGAGATTTTGGATTGAAGTGGTAGGAGGTGACATAATGAGCTTTCTAACAACACTGAAGAATCTTATATGGAAAGGAGGCGCTAAGTTAGGTATGACTAAGAGCTTAACTAAAATCACTGATGATGAACGGGTAGCAATTGCTGAATCAGAATACACTCGTATTCAAGAAGCCAAAAAGTATTATCGTGATGATTTGCCTGTCGTCTGGTACCGAAACAGTTACGGACATAAACGACACCGAAAAATGAATACGTTAAACATCACCAAGCTATCAGCAAAGCGCTTAGCGTCAATCATTTTCAATGAACAATGCGAAATATCATTGAAAGATACATCAAACAATGACTTGCTTAACCAGATTATTGACGACAATCATTTCAATTTGCAGTTTGAACAACATCTTGAAACGGGTGTTGCCCTAGGTGGATTAGCCGCACGTCCTTATGTTGACGACCAAGATAATATTCGTATTGCCTGGGCTAATGCAGACCAGTTTTACCCGTTGCATAGCAATACTGATAATATTAGCGAATGTGTCTTTGCTAGTCGTTCAGCTCGAACCGAGAATAAGCAATTAGTTTATTACACTCTGCTAGAGTTCCACCAATGGCTAGACACCAATACCTATCAAATTACCAACGAACTGTATCGCTCAACTGAACGAGATGTTGTCGGTCAGTCTGTACCGCTTAGCACCCTCTATCCAAAGATGCAGCCAACTATCACTTTTAATAACGGGATTATTAAAAAGCCTTTGTTTGCATACTTCCGTACACCGGGAGCAAATAACAAAGACTTGGATAGTCCGCTTGGAATGGGGATTGTTGATAATTCAAAGAACATTATTAATGCGATTAACACTACCCATGATGAGTTTGTACATGAAATCAAAATGGGGAAACGTCGTATTGCGGTTCCTGCTGAAATGCTAAGACCGGGTAACAAGTTCGGCAATACTACAAATGATGATGAAACACATCCGCTCATGTTTGATCCCGATATGGATGTATATGAACAGTTCTATGGGGATGCTGACAATATGAGTATTACCGACTTAACTAGTGATATTCGGACTCAGCAATACAAAGAAGCAATTGATTACTTCTTACGTGAATTTGAAGAACAGACCGGTTTTAGTGCCGGCACATTCTCATTTGATGGTCAGTCGGTCAAAACTGCTACTGAAATTGTTAGTGAGAACTCAACCACTTACCAAACTCGTTCAAGTTACTTGACCCAAGTTGAGTTATTTCTTAATCAGTTAGTTACGGCCATTTTAGAAGTTGCTAGTACACCAGAGTTCTTCAGTGATGGTCAAGCAAGGTGTAAGTTTAATGCCGATGATGAATTAGGATTAAGCGTTCACTTTGAAGATGGCGTTTTTGTTGATAAAGATAAGCAACAAACCAACGATTTAGCACTTGTTGCGGCTGGTGTTATGCCTAAATTGCAGTTCTTGATTCGTAACGAGGGACTAAGCGAAGAGGATGCTCAACAATGGCTTCAACAAGTTCAAAAGGAGCAACCGGAGTACACACAAAATAGTTTTGAAGAAGGCACAAACCCCGATGGCGATGATAATGTAGGAGCTGATTAATCGTGACAGCACGTGATGATTTCCAAAAAGCCGGTGACAAAATCATTGACCTTTACGAACAATTGCAATCACAGATATTTAACACGATTATCGACACGTTAAAAGCTGGAGATTATAAGCATGTTAGTCAAGATGATGTTGTTACTTGGCAAGCGAAGCAGTTAGCCCAAATGGGTAAGCTTAATCATCAAACTATGAAGCTAATGGCACATGCGGATGGCTTGAGTGAACAAGCAGTTAAGGACCTAATCAAATTTCATGGCATTCAAGTAATCAATGAAGTTGATGGTGAGTTGCAAGATATAACTGGTAGAAGTGAGCCCGTATCTAATGACACCAAGAACGCTCTCACAGCCGTTGTAAGCCAAACTTGGACTGATTTGAGTAACAACATTAACGAATCATTAATCAGCCGTAACTATGGAACTACAGCAACGACAAGGGTATATCGACAGATACTTACTGAATCAACATTGGCTACCGTGTCTGGTCTAATGACTCACCAAAAAGCTGTCGAAAGTGCGGTCTATCGTGCAGTTGATCGTGGCTTGCCTACAAGGCTTGTTGATAAAGCTGGTCATAACTGGAGCATTGAGGGCTATTCTCGAATGGTAATCAATACGACAGTTAATCGGACTTACAACGACTTGCGACTTAGCAGAATGAAGGACTTTGATATGCACTTAGCGTTGATGAGTAGCCACCCTAACAGTCGACCGGCTTGTGCTTGGATTCAAGGTCACGTTGTTAATATCGTTCCACCTGAAAGCCCTGATTATAACGATAAGTACGATAGTATCTATAATCACGGCTATGGAACACCAGCAGGAACGATGGGCATTAATTGCCATCATCGACTGTTCCCGTTTGTTCCGGGCGTTAACGTGAACCATCAACCAAAATATGATCCCGAACAGGCGGTTAAGAATGGGAAGATAGTTCAGAAACAACGAGCACGTGAACGGGCTATCAGGGACGCTAAACATCGTCTAGTAGCTGCTAAAGAACTCGGCGATGAAGAACAAGTAACTAAGTGTAAAACACTGATACGGGCACGACAGGCGAATATGCGAGATTTTATCAAGCAAACGAACGAAAATCATAAAACGCCGATTCTTACCCGTGATTACAACAGAGAAAAAATTGTTAATTAATATTTGACCTGAGCAAGTCGTTAAAAGGCTCTTTTGTTATGCAATCAATTCTCGGAGTTCGTAACTCCGTAAACAACTAACGTAAAGGAGAGATCACAATGAAGCGTGACGATTTAAAGGAACAAGGACTTAATGAGACTCAGATTAATTTTGTAATGAGCCAAAATGGAAAAGATATTAATGCATTGAATGAGAAGATTACAAGTTTAACTAATGAGCGTGATGGCCTGCAATCACAAATTGCTGACCGTGACAATCAGTTAAACGACTTAAAGAAGTCCGTTAAGGATAACGATGCATTAAAGGACCAAATTAAGCAGTTACAAGAAGATAACAAGACGGCAACACAAAAGTACCAAGACCAACTAGCAAACCAAAGTAAGAGCTTCAAAATTGAAGGTGCTTTGCGTGATGCCAAAGCAAAAAACATTAAGACCGTGCTTCCATTAATCGACACTGACAAGGTGAGCGTGAATAAGGATGGCTCGTTAACCGGATTATCAGAACAAATTGATGCTGTTAAGAAAGATAATAGTTATCTATTTGACGCTGAACAGCCTAAGCCGAATATTTCGTTAGGCAGTAAGTTTAATAACGGTAATGATGATAATTCTGGTAGTGATGACATCGTGAATAATATCGCTCAACGGATGCAAGAAGCTAAGGATTAAAGAAAGAAGGAAAAATAAATGATTGCACTAGATCAAAAAGACTTAAATACAATTGATGAAGAATATGCTGCTGATTCCCAAATTTGGCAACCATTAACTGGTGGCGCCAAGTCAATCACCGATGCTGATTTTACCGGAGTTCACACCGTACGAGTAAACAAGCTTTCAGGATTTGTTGAAGCTGAAAAGTATAACCGGAATGGTGATAATGTTCGTCATAATGTAAACGTTGAAAAGGAAACGTTTGACCTCACCCAAGAAGATTGGATTGGTTATGACCTTGATCAACTTGATATGAGCGAAAATGGTGCCTACCAAGTGGCTAACGTTGTTCGTGAACATCAACGGTTAATTACTGTTCCTCATCGTGACAAGTTCGCTGCTCAAAAGATTTATGACACCGCTAAGAACGGTGGAAAGTTAGTTACTGACACAATCACTAGCGATAATGCTCTTGATGCCTATGATGACCTTGAACAATACATGATTGATAATGAAATTCCTGGCGGTTATGTTATCTTTGCTTCTGCTGGTTATTACCGGGCATTAAAGAACGCTAAGGGTGTTACTAAGAATTTCTCTACTAACACACAACAAATCAACGGGATTGACCGTCGAGTAGGCCAACTTGATGGTGGGGTTCCTATTCTTACTTGTGCCAAGGACCGGATTCAAGGACTAACTATTTCTGATAACGTTAACTTTATGGCAGTACCACTTTATGCATTAGCGCCTATTGTTAAGTATGATACTGTTGATGTTCTTGATGCTTCTACTGACCGTTCTGGTTATCGGACAACTATTAAGGGATTGTCATACTACGATATTCTAGTATTTGATAACGCCAAGAAAGCTATTTATGTAGCAGCTTCCCCAAAAGCGTAACCCCGTCAACTGATAGTGGAACGACAAAGGTTTCACCATCTAATCAAGGCGGGGAATCGGCCCCAGCTTTTGATCCAAAAGGTAGCGTGAAGCCGACGACTGCTCAAACGGTAGATCAAATTAAGGCTTATATGGACGCTCACGGTTTGTCTTATACCTCAACGATGAGCAAGGATGATTTACTCAATGTAGTTAACGGTGGTGGTAAGTAATGGCTTATCCAGCACGCTTAACTTATAGTGAGTATTCAGATTTAGGCTATACAGAGCTTAAATCTACTTCCGATTTTGGTTCAGTTGAGAAACAAGCCCAACGAGCAATTGATGGTGTAATTGATTATTACTATAACGATCACGATATTAGCCAAGATAAGAATTTAAAGCGAGTAGATGCCTATAAAGCGGCTATCTGTGAACAAATTGATTTCATTGTTGAAACAGGGATTACCTCCTCATATGTTAACGGGGATGACTTCAATAGTATTTCGATTGGTCGGCTGTCCTTACAGCCAACTAACCATGTATCAACAAACGGCATGATTCACGGTGTTTGTCGTGAAGCTTACCGTTTGTTAGCTCATTATGGCTTGCTTTATCGTGGTCGAGGGAGTGATTGGTATGTTGCCACGCATTCCTAAAAAGATGTGTAATCAATCCATAGCGCTTCAAGTGCCAACTGGTGAAGAAGACGACTATGGGAAGCAAAAGACTGTGGAGCAAGCAATTAACAATGTGTTAGTTCAACCACAGACGATTTACTCAGGTTCAAATAACAGCCGGACAATCACAGCAAATGCGATTGTCTTTTTATTTGCTGGTATTTCTGATCCGCTACCGAAGATTACTCCCGATTGGGTCGGAACTCACCTTAAATTTGAGGGACGAGATTACACGATTACTAATATTGTGGATAATCGAGAGCCTTATAGTGACAAAGTATATTCGTATGAACTGGAGGTGCTGTGATGAGTGTACGAGTTAGTTACAACGGTAAGAAGTTAACTGATATATTTAGCCAAACTAATTTAGAAAAAGCTAACTATGTTGTCGCCAATCAAGCCATGCAGGATATGGACCAGTTTGTACCATACAAGCAAGGTCATTTAGCTGGTTCGGCTCACATTAGCGGGAATAAACAGACTATTGTTTATGATGAACCATATTCAAAAGCTCAATTCTATGGAATGATTAACGGTCATCCGGTAGTTAACTACACTCGCTCAGAACACCCACAGGCAACTAAGCGTTGGGACTTAAAAGCTAAGTCACTGTATATGAATCGGTGGCTGAATAAAGTCTCTGATTCATTATTAGGAGGCCACTAATGGACCTTAAAGAGAGAGTTTTAGAACAAATCAGAGACTTGTCGCTACCAGATAACGTTAAGGTGCTTATGGGTTATCTTGACGGAAAGCAAGGTGATCCTGAAGTACGACTGCAAATGTTACCAGGTTCAAATATAATTGATGTAGATTACGCTGGTAATAAAACCGAGCAGTACCTTATGGAAGTAATTGCACAAGGTAGCGATGAAGGATTGATTAATCAAGTACTGTGGCAGATTGCTAATGCACTTGGTGATAACGATTTTAGAGTCATTTCAAAAGATGGCTCTTTTATTTTTAGCAAATTAGAGATTGCGTCATTACCGCATCCAACAATGGCTGATACCACTGGAGCGGTAACGTACGTTTTTGATTTCAAAATTACTGTTGATACTTTTGCAAAGAAGAAAGAAGGATAATTTATGGCTGATGAAAATGTAGCTCCAACAAGTACGCCAAGTGTGGCAAGTTCAGTAAGTGCGAATACTGGTATTAAACCACAACCAGCAGGAACAAATAACAACTCTCTAGCAGGTGACGACACTGCACCTACTAACATCGGTAAGTTCTTACTGAACTGGCAAAATAAGATTGAAATTGCTACCGATGGTTTAGATAACGTTAACGATATTACTAAGGCGGCATGGGCACGTTTGGCAGCTGGTATTAACAACTTAACGCCAGCCGAAAACGACACCACCGCTAACGATGAATACTACGATGGTGAAGGTTTCGGTACTTCAGACGTTACCTCTAAGCGTTACCAATTTACTGTTGCTGGTCACCGTGTATATGGTGATAAGGCACAAGACTACATTGCTTCTAAGATGCTAGAAATTGGTGACAACCTAAAGACCTTGATGCGAGTTACCTTTGCGGACGGCTCACAGGTATACGGAATTGTTACCCTGACTAACATTGTCCCAGCTGGTGGTCAACCGGGCGCTAAGCAAACATTCAGTTTTGTAGCCGTGTTCAACGGTAAGCCTAAGTTTGTTCCGGCAAGCGCTAATAAGTAGTAGCTAAGTAAAAACAGAGACGAGTTAAAGTGAGACGATAGGAGGATACATAAAATGTCAGTAATTAATCTTGATAAGCAATTCCAATTTAATCCTGAACGGCAAGTAATTATCGGTGGTAAGACTTATAGTTTAGTATTTAACGATGCACTAGAAGAAAAGCTTACTAATCTTCAAATCACAATGCTTTCAGCAATGGAAAACTTGAATAAGAAACAGGATAAGTTTGTTAATTCAATGAGCTTAGATGAACGCAAATCTTTAGTAAAGAAGTCCTTAGCTAACGCTTTAAGTGACCTAAAGAAATCACTAGATGATGTTCTAGGCAAGGACGAGGGTGAACGATTATATAAGTACTATCATCAATCAACTTATGCTTTAGGTACTATTGCTCATGAAATTATCAAAATTGATGATGAAGTTAATAGTGAAAAGAAAGTCAACTTTAACAAGAAGAAAAAGGCAGTCCGTGATCACTACACTAAGAAGCGTGATTAACGATGCTCTCATTAACAGAGTCTTTAGTCGATAAGTTAAATTATCATGGTAAGACTTATCAACTTGACCTTGCATTTGACACGGTTCTGAAATTTTATGAACTGCTTGATGATGATAACTTAGAAGATTCTGAAAAGATTAGTGTAGCCTTTGAAATGTTTATGGGCTTTACACCTGACGATGCTGATTTTGCAATAGCGGTATTTCAAAAAATTAATCAGTATATCGCTAAACAGCCATATGGGGATGAAGAAGAGCCTAATGTTGACGGTAATGGTCAAGCGATGACTCCACAAAAATATTATTCATTCACCCAAGATGCGGAAGCAATTTATGCAAGTTTCTGGGATCAATACGGTATTAACTTACTTCAAGAAAAAGGTAAATTACATTGGGACGAATTTAAGGCATTATTTGCTGGGTTAGGTCCTAACACCTATTTTCAACGCATTATTGAGATTAGGATGCGTGACACTAGTAAATTAGAAGGTCAAGCGTTAAACGATACCTTAAAAGCTCAACAGTATTATGAACTAAATGAGAATAAGACAGAGAAAGCCCGCGAACAACAATTCACGGGCTTTATGAATACTCTGAAAGCATGGGCACAATCTTAACGAAAGGGGGAATTTAAAGTGTCAGCAGATGGAACGGTCAATATTGATGTTAAATTAGACGCTCAACAACCTACTCAAACCGCTAAAGATCTTGATAATTTATTAAAAGATATTGGTAAAGATACAGGTAAAGAAGCCGAAAAAAGCATTAATGAAAGCCTGAATAAGTCGGTTGATAAGACAAAAGAAGCCCGTAAAAAGATGGACTCTGAGTTAGATAAACCGATTAAGCAAAAAGTAGATGCTGATACCAGCGAAGCAACTGAAAAGATTCGTTTATTTAAACATGAATTTGAAATAATCCCTCATGAAGTTAGGACAAGGTTAATTGCTGATGCTAAGAAAAATGGTATTGATAACTTTGGTAAGCTCCTTAGAAAGATCCCTAAGGAGCAACGAACCGAGTTAATTGCTAAGGCACAAAAAGGTGAGGCAATTAACTATGAAGAGTTACTACGTAAAATTCCTGCTCGAATAATTACCGAAGCTAAGTTAAATGATCATGCTTCATTACCTCTTAGGCAGCTTCAAACCGAAGCCAAAGAAACTAGTCACTCATTTAGCCGATTAAAAGATGTGATGGCTGGTACATTCTTAGGCGGCATGGCAATTCAAGGGCTAAACGGAATCAAAAACGGTCTGATTGCGTCTGCAAAGGCTGGTATGCAGTTTAATATTGAACAAGACCGAATGAAAACAGTTTGGACTGCGTTAACTACTGAAGCGCCACGTGATGGTAAAGTGCTGGTTAACTATATTAACGACATGGCTCAGCATTCTATTTATGCAGCAAGTACCATTGACCGAATGGCCCAGTCGTTTTATCACGTTCATTCAAGCGTTAAAGAAACTAAGGATTGGACTAATGGTTTCATTCGTTTAGGTTCAACGCTCCATATGACCAATGACCAGTTAGCCGAAGCCGGTGAACAGTTTGCAAAAATTGTTGCTGGTGGTAAGGCGAATGCTGAGGACATGTCTGTCATGATTAACCGATTCCCAATGTTTGGTGAAGCCCTGCAAAAGGCAACCGGTAAGTCAATGAAGCAACTTTACGAAATGTCGGCTCAAGGTAAACTAACAGCTAAAGACTTCACAGAAGCTCTTGACTACTTAAGTAATAAGTACAAGAACTCAACTGAAGAAGCGATGACCTCGTTTACCGGAATGTCAATGTATATTAAATCACGTTGGCAAATGTTATGGGGTGAGGTTACTTCCCAAGGATTCAAAGGAAGCAAAAAATTATCTGAGGATATGCGTGATATTCTATCAGATAAAATGATAGCTAAATACGCTAGTTTGCTTAGTGAAGCACTTGGAGCCATCTTAAAGGGTGTTATGGCTGTTCTTGACTATATTGGTAATCATAAAGACACAATTGTTGATGTAATTGGGAACCTCGGAAAAATAGTTGGTTTAATTGGTGGCACGATTTGGCAAGTATTTGCTGATATTATAAAAACGATTGCTGCAATGTTCGGCCTTACTAGTGATCAATCGAAAGGTGCTCATGGGGCACTTGAAGATTTTGATAATATTCTCAAAGCCATACTAGATCATCAGGGCGCTGTAAAAGCGTTCACTGTAATTTTTATGGCAATGTTTGCAACTAAGAAAATTTATGATTCCATTGATGCCTTAACAACGTTTTACGGTATCTTGAAAGACATCATAGGTCTAAAGGGCATCGGTGGAGTTATGAAAGGCATTGGCGCTGGTGCACGTGGTGAATCATTAGCTACAACTGATGAAGAAATAGCTGCTGGTGGCTTACCGGTGACACGAGCAACTAAAGCAGGGCGATTATTTGGTCGTGGTGCTGACAAAATGTTTGGTATCACTAAAGCTCGTCAAGCGGTGGGAGTTTATGCAGATGATGCTGCCGGTAAAGCGATGGTTAGAGCAGGAGAACGAGGAATTATCCGTCGCACAGCTTCCCGAATACCCGTTGTTGGTTCACTAATTGCTGGTGGAACAGAGTTAATCGGGATTAATAAGCAAAACCGTAATGAAAAGATTGGTCGTGCTGTTGGTGCTACTGGTGGTACTGCCGCTGGAGGTGTTGCTGGTGCTTGGATTGGTGGAGCTTTAGGTTCTATTGTTCCTGGTGCTGGTACTGCGGTTGGTGCTGGTGTTGGTAGTTTAGTTGGTTCTACTGTCGGAGGCATGTTTGGAGCCAAAGGTGGAGGTGCCATTGGTAAAAACATTAGCAAGTGGAAGTCAGGCGCTGAAAAAGCGATGTCTTCACTAGGCAAATCTTTATCTGGTAAAGCTAAGGAGATTGGGAAGACTGTTGGTAAAGCCTTTCAAGGGATTGCTAAGCCAATTAGTAAGGTTTGGAGCGGCATTACTAAACCAATTATTCGAGTGTTTAACACATTAAAGAAAACGCTAGGAACAATCATTAAGGGAATTGGTTTAGTAGTAATTGCTCCATTCGTTCTAATGGTAGGAGCAATTATTAAAGCCTGGCAAAAACTATCAAAGCCAATCAATCGTGTTGTTAAAACAATTGGTAAAACGCTAGAAGCTGGTTGGAAAAAGATTAGTAAGGCAACCTCAAAAGCTTGGCAAGGAATTACTAAAGTTGTTACTAGAGCCTTTGACCGAATAAAGAAGCCTATTCAGCGGGCAATGAAAGTCACAGGGAAAGTAATTCAATCTGCTTGGAATACTATTAGCAAGACAACTTCAAAGGTTTGGCGCTCGTTATCTCGGACAGTTCTAAAAGCTGTCAATGCGCTGTATAAGCCTATCAGTCGAATCTTTAACGCAATTTCAAGAATTGTTGGTCGAGTGTGGAACGGTGTTTCAAAGAGTACAGGAAATGCTTGGCGAGAAGTTGAACGTGTAATTACTCGTGTTCTTGGTGGTGTCTGGAAATTTGTTAAAGATAAATTTGACGATATGAAAGACGCTGTTGATGATGCAATGAACGGCATTAAACACATTTGGGACAGCATTTGGGATGCTATTTCAGATAAGGTTAGCGCGGTATGGGACACTATCAAAGGTGTTGTTAGTGCTGGTATTAATGCCATTGGTGGTTTTTGGAATACTGGCGCTAGTGGTCTTGAAAAGGTAGCCGGATTCTTTGGCGCAAAGGTAAGTGTTCCACGCATGAAGAAGTTAGCTAATGGGACTGGTGGTCGTCAGGGTGAGCATTTGCTTGCGATGGTTAACGATCAAGAAGGACCAATGTACCGAGAAGCTATTTTCCGAAACAATGGTCGAATTGAAATTCCAACTGCAAGAAATGTATTAACTCATTTGCAACCTGGTGAAGCTGTCATGCCAGCTAAGGAAACCGCTAAAATGTTTGGTATTCCAAGATTTGAAGGTGGTTTTGGTGACTGGTTTGGCAAAGCTCTTAATTATGCTAGTTCTAAAATAGGTAACTTAGCTGATATGATTGAAGATAAGCTTGATGCCCTTGATGATGCATTGAAGGATCCATTAGGTACTTTAGTAAATATCTATACACATGGGACTAATACCGCTAAAGTTATGTGGCATGATATTGCTGACAATGGAGCACGAGATAAGATTCCACATTACGCTAAAAATTGGTTTACAAACTTACTGCAAAAAGCAGAAGAAAAACTTGAAGCAGTTGAAAGTGGTCCACTAACTGGAGATCACAGAGCACTAATGAGACGTGCCGGAATCCCTGCTAGTTGGTTTGATGCAATTAACTTTATTGTCACTCATGAATCGGGATGGCGTGTTAATGCGACTAATCCATCATCAGGAGCATATGGATTACCACAGGCTTTACCAGGTTCAAAGATGGCATCAGCTGGTTCTGACTGGCGAACTAACCCGGTAACTCAGCTTAAATGGATGAAAGGATATGTTAGTCGTTATGGTGGTGGACCCGGTGCGGCTGCATTTTGGAAATCACATCATTGGTATGCTAACGGTGGCTGGGCTGATAAGTTCTCTATCTTTGGTGAAATACCAGGTGAACCAGAAGTTGCCGTTAACCCAGCCCGTGACACTTCAGAAGGTCATATTGCCGAAGCTATCGAAGCACGGGCCAAAATTAACCCGAATGGCTTTGCTGGCACGCTTAGTAAATTGATTGAATCAGCTAAGAATAGCGCTAATAACTTAGTGCCGGTTATTAATCAAGGGACTAATCAAGTGCGAACTGCTAGTTCTGTTGCAAGCCGTTCGGCAAAAATTGATGGTAATCTAAACGTGGTCATGAATGTTGATGGCAAGACGATTGGTCATGCTACTTATGCAACTTGGCGAGCAATCAGAAGCCATGAAGTCAATATTCAAGCCAAGGGTGGCGCTATTCCTGTTGGAGGCGCTCAACCGCTGGGAGGTGTTTATTAGTGAGTACAATAATCTTTCAAAAACTCGATGGAACTATCTTTGACCTAGATCAACTTGGTTTTAGAGTAAAAAAGTTTGATGTACCAACCACTAATTATAATTACAACTACCAACAAATCGGACAGTACGGAGCCTTAATGACTGATGTTCAAGCACAACAGCTAGTTATCCCGTTAACTTTGAATGTATTGGCAATTGATTCTAACGACTTGTTTCTGCAACGAATGAAACTTAATCGGATGTTACAAAGTCATGAAGCGTTCTATGTTTATGACACCGCTAATAAAGAGATTCGCTGGAAGGTATACGCTGAACCAGTTAGCATTAGTCGGGATAATTCGTTTTGGCGTGCTTCAAACGTGCAGATTAACTTAGATTGTCCGACTGGTTATGCAGAGAGTTCTTACACAACCCAAGAATTTGATAAGGACACTGGCAAAGGAATTGGCTTAGGTATGGGACTATTTCGCAATGAATGGCAATATACCTTTACTAACCAAACTAGCTTTGATTTCTTAAACGCTGGGGTTATCAAACTTACGGCAGAAGAGCACCCTGTAACAATTGAATTTCAGGGGGATGCACCGAATGGTATTACGATTACTAATCAGACGACTGACCAATCGTTCCAATACAAAAACGCCTTGAAAGCTAGCGATAAACTATCTATTCAAGGTGTGATGCCAACACTTAATGATGTTCAAAACTATGATGCCGGTAATCATGGATTCTTAGACTTTGAAACTGGAACTAACAAAATAACGATCACGGGTGCTACGAACTTTACGATCAAGTTCGACACTCGTTTTTATTACTAGGAGATGTTAAGATGCTTAGTTTACCGATTCGCTCACCGGCAGGAGATGTGACAGCAGTACATGCTTATGATGTAGCCGTTACTGATACGCTGAAATCGTATCCGACACTTAACTTTAGCTTTATTGCCAATGAAGATAATGAAGTAGCTGAAAAAATGATTGCTCCACGAACAATCATTACTGACCCGACAACAGGTCAACAATATCGAATTGCGACTTCTAATCCAGTGCCGACAAGTAAGTACCGTGTATATGCTGTAACGACAATCCATATTGCTCACGACTTACACGATTTATACTTAGATAACACAATCACAGGTAGTCAATCATTAAAGGCTTGCTGTGATTTTTTAGTATCGGGAAGTAAGTTCACGTATTCAATTGATAGCAACGTTAGCGATCATGATTTTGGTTCTGATACTTTAGGTAATGCACATGGTGATGATGTGCTTAGTTCAATTGCTGAAGCGTTTGGAATTGAGTTCTGGTTTGACAATACTATGATTCATTTAGCAACCAAGATTGGTAAAGACAACTCATTTGTATTTATTGATAAAGTCAACGCTTCAAAGATTCAGGTTAACGAAGACTACACCACGATTGAGACAGCCATTAAGGGTACCGGAAAAGAAATTGAACAAGATAGCACTGGCGGTGATTCCGGTAGTGGTAATGGAGCAGTAGCTTCATTTGCTCGTCAGTATGCCGGAACACCTTACTTTTGGGGTGGTAGTTCACCGAGTGGCTGGGATTGTTCTGGCTTTGTCGCTTATGTTTACAATCATTTTGGCATTCCAATGCACCAGCCAACCACTTACGAAGAGTATCAAGGTCAAGTAGTTGGTCCACCTTATCAAGAGGGCGATATGCTCTTTTGGGGTGCGAGAGGTTCAACCTACCACGTTGCATTAGCTCTTGATAGTAACACGCTTGAAATGGCAGCTAATCAAGAACGAGGGACAGTTATTCAGGCAATTAGTGCTTGGCAACCAGACTTCGGTGTTCGTAATCCACAAATGGCCGCAAAGGTTCAGGGAAGTAATGACAGCGATTCGGACGATTCATCAACGACTGATACAACCGATCAACAGCCTCAATATACCTGTCAAGGGGAGTATTTTAGTCCAATGGCTGATGACGATAAGTGGGGGAAAATATGGGCGGATCCTTTTACCAGCGACACTATTACAGATGAGAACACCCTCAAAGAAGCTATGAAAGCACAACTACACGACTATCCAGATGTTGAATACACAATGGATTGGGTAAGTTTTAAAAATAATCTGAGTGGAATTAATAATGAAATTGCAATTGGTAACAATGGCTGGTTGCGTGACCGTTTTGGAATTGATGTAAATGTGCGTATTCAGAGCTTCACTCAGTATAAGGACCCGACGACCACTCAAACGGATACGATCACTTTTGGAAATAAGATCTTTGGACCGGATGAGTGGAGTAATCGAGATAGTGCCGCAAGAACAGCTATTCATAGTGGTAACGGTAGTAGTGGTAGTAAGTCACACGAAATTAATCCACCGGTTACGGCCGATGACATTCCTATTAATGGAGTACAACTGCGCTCCCCTAACGGGAAAGTCTATACCTTAACTGCTAGTGACGATGGCAAATTAAAGTTGAGTACGGAAGAAGGGGAAGATACAAATGGCGATAAAGGAAAGACTACACATTCATGACTTGTCGCTAGACGGTCAAGAACTGCGTAAACAGTTGATTGAGAACTTTACAATCATTGGTGATGCTATTGACGGCTTAGATAAGAAACAAAATAATCTGACCGGTACTTTAGGATTGAGCGATGAAGCATTAAATCAACTAGGAGGAGGTGAAAAATAGTGGCAACACAATTAGCAAAATTAAATCAATATATTCCGGTAGACTTATTACGTGATCAAGATGAAACCATTGATATTACAGATAAGTTTAAGGGACGTGTTGGTGATGTTGATAGTTATATCAAGCTGTGGGTGTACTCTAATTCACTCCCACAAGACATGACAGGTTGGCGTGTTCTATTTCAAGGTACCGACTTTCAGCACAACGATTTTCGGTCATATATGAAGATGGACGATTCACAACAGCTCGACATGATTAAGACCGGTCGAATTACTCTTTACTTTGACGCAAACATTTTCCAATGTGACGGTCAATGGGAACAAGCTTACTTTAGTTTTATCAGTCCTGACGGCAAGATTGTATCAACCGTTAATATCTTGTTAGTGGTTATGGGAAGCAATTTCTACGCTCGCATGGGGGAACACGCTAAGTCGGTTATTGATGAGTTCAATGATATTTTGAAGAAACTTCAAGATGAAGCTGATATTGATACCGAGCAATTAAAGAAAATTGTTGATGATACCAACAAAGCTCTTACCCAGATGGGCGATGATGCTCAAAAGAACTTTACGGAATGGTTGGCTAATTATAAGCAGGCATTGAATGATGCAATGGCAGAGATTAACGATCCGAAGGACGGTTTGTATGTTCGTTATTCCCAATTGCTTGAGATGACTAAGCAAATTCAAGAGACACTTAAACAGGCGCAATTCCACGACCGCCCGTTCCAGTTTGACACCGTCGCAACAATGAAAGGCTATGCGTCGCTCATGGCTGGCGACTTGGCTATCACACATGGCTGGGACAACTACGATGACGGACATGGGGGTTACTTCAATATTCGGGTTAAGCACAATGATGAAACGCCTGACGAGAGCAACGTCATCAGCCTAAACAACGGCATGGTGGCAGAGCGTAACTCATCGTTAGTCAGTGCTGATAGCCTTGAAGATCTGATGTACGGTTACTCAATTAAGATCGTTCACGGACAAGAAGGGTATCCAGTACCACACATTTTCTACTATGAAGATGCGATTGGTACTGAAGCTAATGGGCTTGGTAATGGCCCACATGGATTTGGACAAGATAATACTCGTTACATTCCATGTGAAGCTGATTATCCAAACGCTAACACGATCGTTGTGCGGATTCCTCGTAACTTCTACATGCAAGATGCACCTAACTACAAGTTTGGAGCTTGGTACATCAACACTGGTAACAAGTCGATTAAGATCGATCTTGGCTCAGTTGATGATGCCAAAGCCCAAGCAAGCGATGGTCAAGGTAAGTCTTACTTATCTGCTGGATCAGGCTACTTCTCAAAGCCAACTAGTCCTACAGACTTACGAGCAGTCTACATTGATGAACACACACAAAGATTATTGTGGAGGGATTAGTTAATGAAATTCTATATTTATCAAGGCGTTGGAACGGACGGTGAACTGAAGAAGATTGCCGAAGTTGAGAACAAGAAAGAATACACCGTTACTGGTTTAACAGTTAACTCAACTTATCGCTTCGCTGTGAGTTCCTACAATGGCTTGCGGGAAAGTGCTAAGTCTAACGTGATCACGGTCAAGACGAGTGCTACTCCAGTTCAAAGTATTACTTTGGCAATTGACAAGACAGCACTTGAAGTTGGTGGAACAGCTAAGGTCACAGTTACAATTACACCTGCTAATGAAACCGATGGTCCAGCCGTACTGACATCTTCTAACTCGCAAGTTGCTACAGTTGATAATGCAGGTAATGTACGAGCGGTCGCTCCGGGTACTGCAACAATTAGTGCGAAGATTGGTGCCAAGACTTCAAACGTTATCAGCTTAACGGTTTATGAAGCATTGGTTAATGTAACCAACTTAACCAGTAAGAACGTTACACCTAACTCAGTTGACTTAGCTTGGAGCTGATAAATCATGCAATATCGCATTAGGAATGGTGACACTCTTTTAGCAACGATTGGTGACGGGAACCTTTATTCTGGAAGCGCTGATTTTAGTGGTAACTGGTTTCATGCACATGATAATTGGAATCGAGAACCTTCTCGGATTGATCCTTTGGGACACTATGTTTGGACTTATAGTAATCAGGCATGGAATGGATTAGGTCAAACAGTTTATGTCGATAAGGGAACATATACCTTTTCTTGTTATGTATGGTTTGCACCGTCAAAAAGTGAAGATTACCTAACATTTTATGCAGGTGATGCGCAATATAATGGGACTGCTAAGATTGATTCATCAATAGGAACGTTAAGCGGTAATCCTCATAAATGGACTCATGTTGTCAAAACATTTCAAGTCACAACAGCAGGTAATTTAGCTATTCGTCCAGAACTTGATCAAGGATCTGGTCAAGTATGGGTTGGCTCGTATTGCTTACAAAAAGGTGCAACCGATGGAACTTGGGCTCCTAATCCTAGTGATTATGGTATCTCGGATCGAAAACATGCTCTCAGAATGAACACCTTGTATCCACAATCAAATGGTACTGATCAATTAATGCCTAGACTAACTCCAAATACTTCTTACACTTTTACGGTAGCACCCTTTAACGGGCTCCGAGAGGGCCCGCAGAAAAGCATCACAGTGCACACACGTGGTCTGCATGTCACCGTGCCAACACAATTGCCGATGAACGCTACGTATAACCTCAGCTACGAGGAGTACGCGCTGGGGCTAGTGCCGATCGGTACTGAGCCCACTGGAATGTTCGGTGGTGGCAATCGTCAGACGGTGCCAGCTAAGGTGATCAGCAGTTCGGGTAGCACGAGTGTGCTGGAGATAACCAACAGCTTTAACCTGATGAATGACGATTTAACAATGAAACAATTACCAGACGGGAGTTTTGCGGCCTATCAAGGCTACAAGGCTCTTTTCTTTAAGAAGTAGAAAGGAATGAATAATTAATGGCAGATTTAACTAAGATTTTTACTGGAATGAATGCTGGCCCTGAAGCTATTCAAAATAACTTTGATTTAGTGAATGAAGCACTCGCAACAGCGGGGGATCAACACAAGTTTGATATTCAATACTATCCACTGGTTGCGGAAAATGGTTGGACCACTGATGCTAAAAACGCTTTTATGAAAGCAGAAAACGATCAACTAAAGTTGATTGTTGTTTCATTCAATATTAAAAAGCCAGCTGGAGTTGATTTTCAATCATATATGGAAATAGGTACTGACCCAATCGTCTCATCAGTCTATAACGGTGGCATGGCAACAGCGGGAGATTGGGTTTCTGGTGCAATGACTAACGTCTTGTTTTTAAACAGCAAAATTCAAGTTGAAACCTTAACTGGGAATGCCTTTAGTAATCACTTTACTAAAGACCAAGAAGTTAACTTGCGAGTAGATAAGTCGTTTATCTGGTCTAAGTAAGAGGAGGAATTAAAATGGCAGAATCACAAACGGTCTATCTTTTTGACCGTAAAAACGGTAACGCTTTGATGTATGCAACTGTAATCAAAGATGGTCAAGAAATGCCTGATAACGGGACAACGATTGTATGTCCTAACGGCTTATATGAACCATGTTTTGATGAACAAGCGCAAACTTGGAAAGGGATTACCAAGGAAGAGTGGGAAGCAAAACACCCACAAAAGCCTGTTGAACCAAGTGATGATGATAAAACAATGAATATGATGGGAATTCAGATTGCTAATCTGACTAAGCAAAGCCAATCATTAAGTCAAACAGTTAACACACTCGGATTGCAAATCGCTAAGATGCAAGAAACCAAGACAACTAACGGAGGTAATTAATTATGGATTGGGTTCAATTTATTACTACTATGTTTCAACTCGGCTGTGATGTTCGTGGATATGTTGGATTAGTAATCAATGCTGATCAATACAAGCAAATTACCGGCAAGGATTATGTAGCACCTGCTACCCAAGCCTAGCTAAACCAAACATAAGTCGCCATAGAAATAAACAATACATAAAAAGCGTACGAAAGCGTTAAAAGATTTGACGCAATCGCACGCTTTTATTATGGGCGGCTTTTACCTCAAAGGAGATGAGCAAATGCACCACATCATGGGATATTCATGGGACGAGATAATGGCGATGGTTACAATCTTTACGACAGCCGGAGGTATTCTTATCTGGCTATTACGTTTAGCTATTAAGAGTGGCACTGAAGGCTTGTCTAATAAGCTGACACAACTAATTAACCGGGTTGATAATCTCAACCACACGATGAGCTCGATCGAGAGCACTGCTAATCGTACTGCAAGACGGGTAGATACTCTTGAAGACCGTTTTGAAGAACACATTGGGGAAGCCAAAGTACGAAATACTCGAATCACTAGCTTAGAAAAAGAAGTTTTCAACAATAATCGAGGCGAAAAATAATGAAGAATACAATTTTGGCAAACGTTAAGAAGAAGTTTATGAATGCCGACGGGACACTAAACAAAACTGTTGTGGCGTCCTTTATTACGCTTATCATTGTGCTGGTTCAACAAATTATGGTTGCTTGTGGATTTTCATACGGATACTGGGACCAAGTAGCAGCAATTATTAACACGATTCTAACTATTTTAGGCTTGTGTGGGTTTGTGGAAGGAAATGGTCAAGTTGAAGTACCAGCACAAAAGGTGGGTGACACAACAAATGAAACACAAAAGAACTAAGCAAATGGCGGTTGCATTAGCAGCCGTCTTTTTAGTTGCTCCGGTAACTACTGGAATGGTTGAACTTAACAGTCAACAACTCACGGTAGTTAAGGCAGCAAAAGGTGATCGTGGTACTGACCAGTCACGATATCAAGGGCCACAGGGTCGAACTGCTTATGGTGATGAAAAATTCCAGATTAATCAAATGGGTGGTACGGTTGATGGCTATACTATGTATGACCAGAACACCTATGCTACTCAAACCGCTTCAACGATTGCTCGTGGAATGCGTGCTCATAACTATATTTGGTGGCAAAACGTCACAACTAATTGGCAAGCAGACCAAGTACTAAACTACTTCTTGCCAAAAGTTCAGACACCTAAAGGGTCTATCATCGCTCTTGATGTTGAAATGGGGAATCAAAACACCCAAGCAATTCAACACGCTTGTGACCGCATTAAAGAAGCAGGCTACACACCAATGGTTTACGGCTACAAGAATTTCTTACTCAATCATGTTGACTTGAGTTATCTTGCTAGTCGGGAACAACTGTGGCTTGCGGAATATCCTGACTATACCGTTCGGCGTTATCCTAACTATAACTACTTCCCAAGTTATTCAAACATTGGGATTTTCCAGTTCACTTCGATGTATGTACCGGGTGGACTAGATGGAGATGTTGACCTTACTGGCATTACCGATAATGGTTATAAGAACGGGAATGCTCAAAAGCCAAAGACCAATACTCCTGCTGTTGATACTGGTAAGCAACTACATCAAGACACTCACAACTATACTGTCATACCGGGCGATTCTTGGTGGAAGATTGCTACTGAGCATCATATGAACATGTACGCTCTTGCTCAATTGAACGGCACGACTATTCAAGCGACTATCCATCCGGGACAAGTCATTCGAGTAGCAGATTCCGGTCAAGGTAATAAGGTAAGCAACAAGATTCAACAGCCTGTTGATCAACCTCAACAGTCTTCTTGGCGAGATAGTTTAGGCGATACTTGGCACTCTGAAAAGGGAACCTTTGTAGCTAATACATGGTTACACCTTCGCTGGGGAGCAAAGCCAAGCTCATCTTCAATTGCAGTAATTGGACCAGGTTCGGTTATCAAGTATGATGCCTATTCTCGTCACAACGGTTTTGTATACGTTCGTCAGCCACGTGGCAATGGTCAGTACGGTTATGTTGCAGTGCGGAACGCTTACACAAATGAAGCATACGGAACATTTAAATAAAACTAATTAATCCCTAGTGGTAGTTGCGAATGCAATTACTGCTAGGGATTTTTTGTGTATCAGTGCAAAATCACGCTGAATTGTACCGATAAAAATATGCTATACTGAATGTATCCAAATATTCCATTGACCTGGCACAATCTGGTGTCGGGTGTATCTTTAAATGCAACAATTTTGCAACAAATTTCACTGTATCTATGTTGCTCTATGGTGACTAAGTAATTTTATTTTCCTATTATATACGGATAAAAGCCAACACAATAAGGCTAAAATTTGGTCTTACATACATGGAACAGTATTAATAGTTTCGCGCCATAATAAAATAGCAAATAATGAGGGACTGAGTGATAGTGCTTGCGGTCCCTCATTATCTGTGCTTGAATGAAATTGACAAATGGCAACATTCCGATACAATTAAACATGTTGCAGTCACGAATTCGTTCGTGAAACAGATATAAAGGAGAATCGCAAACATGGATGACAAGAAGGTCAGAGTTCGCTACGCACCTAGTCCAACAGGTTTCTTACACATTGGTAATGCGCAGTCAGCCCTTTTTAATTATTTATTTGCTCGTCACTTTAACGGCACAATGGTGTTACGGATTGAAGATACTGATACCAAGCGAAACGTTAAAGACGGAGAAGAAAGTCAACGGGAAAACTTGCATTGGTTAGGAATTGATTGGGATGAAGGTCCTAACAAGCCTAATCCAAAGTATGCCCCATACCGTCAAAGTGAACGGAACAAGAAGGGAATTTACCATAAATACATTCAAGAACTTCTTGATAAGGGTTTAGCCTACAAAGACTACTCAACTGAAGAAGAGCTTGCTGAAATGCGTGAACGGCAACGCGCTAACAATGAAGCACCTCATTATGATGGCCGTTGGTATGGCAAGAGTAAAGAAGAACAAAAGGCTGCCGAAGCAAAGGGCTTAAAGCCAACTATTCGTTTCCACTTACCTAAGGACCACGAATACGAATGGAATGATATTGCTCGGGGACACGTTTCATTCAATTCTGATAATCTTGGTGGAGATTTCATCATTGAAAAGAGTGACGGAATGCCTACTTACAATTTCGCGGTTGTTGTTGATGATCACACGATGGACATTACTCACGTATTACGTGGTGCTGATCATATTTCAAACACACCAAAGCAAATTGCAATTTATGAAGCATTAGGCTGGGAACACCCAACTTTCTGCCATATTCCATTGATCTTTAACCCAAAGACACGGAAGAAGTTGAGTAAGCGTGACAAGGATACTTTGCAATTCATTAGCGAATACAAGAAGCACGGTTACCTTCATGAAGCAATCTTTAACTTCATTGCATTCTTGGGTTGGTCACCAGTTGGCGAACGCGAAATCTACTCCAAGGACGAATTGATCAAGGTTTATGATCCTAAGCGGATGTCTAAGGCACCAGCTTACTTTGACCAAAAGAAGCTTGATTGGATGAATGCCCAATACATTAAGAGTATGTCTGTTGAGGAATTGACTGACCGGACTATGGAATTGGTTAAGGAAGGCGAGACTGAAGAAGCTAAGCGCCTTCAATCAATCCCAGAAGAACAGTTAAAGAACTTGATTATGAAGACAATCCATGTTCATCAACGTGATGTTAATAAGTTGCTCGAAGTGATTGAATATGTTTGGTCCTACTACAACGTTCTTGATGAAAACTTCAATTACGATCTAATTAAGGACAATGAAGACTTCAATAATGATGATGTTTTAGCTGTCTTAACTGGATTGAAAGAAAAACTTGAAAACGGTGCGGATGACTACAGTCAAGCAATTAAGGAAGTCGGTAAAGCTACTGGTGTTAAGGGACGTGGTTTGTACTTCCCACTTAATTTAGCATTTACTGGTTCAACTTCTGCTCCACAAATTTATGAGATTATGGATATCTATTCTCGTGATACAGATATTGAATTGCTTGACCGGATGATCAAGGCACTTCAAGCTTAATCTTAAAATATAAATGATAGAAGAAACTATGAGTAGGGTCTAAGAGAGACTATACTATAGCTTCTTCTATTTTATTTTTAAAACTTAACTAAGAAACTTGACCATTACTGAACAAAAGACGTAACCTAGTAAATGACGATAAAATTTAAAAACGAGGTTGTTAAAGATGGTTGAGATGAAGCAATACATGCGGAAATCATTAAATGATGTTCCTAAGCTAAAAATTTTTGAATTTAGTAATTATGCCTCACAATTTGACAATGTGATTAAATTTACAATTGGCGAACCAGATTTTAAAACGCCAGAATATATTAAAGATGCAGCAATTAAGAGCATTAAGAATAATCGAACTCACTATGCACCGCAACGAGGGACTGCAGGCCTTCTAAAAGCGGTTGCAAATTTCTTAGCTCAAAACTATGATTTGCATTATAATCCCCAAACCGAGATTTTAATTACTAACGGGGTAACTGAGGGAGTCTATTCAGCAATTACTGCAATCACTAATCCCGGTGATGTAATTTTAGTTCCAACACCAACTTTTTCGATCTATAGTCCTGATGCGGTGATTGCTGGCGGGACCGCTGTTGAGGTTGATACCTCAAAGACGGATTTTAAATTAACTCCCGAATTATTGAAGTCCTATTTGGATAAGTATGGTGACCGAGTTAAAGGGGTTGTTTTCGTTAATCCATCAAACCCAACCGGAATAGCTTATACTCAAGAAGAACTGGATGCTCTTGCTAAATTAATTAAGGGTAAACCAATTTTTGCAATTAGTGATGAGATTTATAGTGAACTAATTTATGATGGCGGGTATGCTTCGATGGCGCGGGCGTTACCTGAGCAGACAATTTTAACAAATGGTCTTTCCAAATCATACGCAATGACTGGTTGGCGGATTGGTTACCTTTGTGCACCAGAAGCAATTACTAATGAAATTTTTAAGGTTCACTCGTTTGTAATGACGGACGTTGCAACCTTTACTCAGGATGCTGCTGAAGCGGCCTTAAAGGGTGGTACGGCGGCAACTAAGAAAATGGACGAAAAATATATTCAACGGCGTGATTATATGAAGAAACGGTTGGCAGCATTGGGGTTTGATTGCAGCCGACCGATGGGAGCATTCTATATTTTTGCTAAAATTCCTGACTTCTTAGAGCAAGATGATACTAAGCTTGTTTATGATCTTGTTAAGAATGCGCGGGTTGCGATTACAGCAGGTTCTTACTTTGGCAAGGGTGGCAATGGCTACTTACGGTTTAGCTATGCAACTAGTATGGACCAAATTAAAGAGGGAATGGATCGCTTAGAGCAATACGTTAATCAGGCACGTCAGTAATATTTAATTCAAAAAACGACTCATAGTATTTGATGTTACTCAAGTACCATGGGCCGTTTTAGGATCTTTTCTATAGTTTAAAAGAATTCAAGAGGCTCTGGAGTAAGCCTCTTGAATAAAGAGTGAATTGCTTCAAAAAAAGTTAATCGCTCAGCTTCTTGGCGTCAGCATCAATCTTTGCAAAACCAGAACCATCTGGCTTCTTGTTGCTACGCTTTTCCATGGCTTTACGTGCCATTTCCTTACGTTCTTGCTTACTAAGTGCCATCTAACTTCGCCTCTTTCCGAAACGCTTCAACAACATAGATAGTACACAAATGTGTTATATCTATACAATAATTATAACCTATTTTATTTTAAATTCAACGATCGGTGGGTAAATGTAAAGAAACTCTTCAATAATTTATGAAGTTCTTTAAATCTTACAGCAAGTCGATTAAGATAAAAACTAGTTATTAAAGTGAGGAGCGGTGCATAATGGCAATTTCAGGACACGAACAGGCTGCTCATGACGTAAGCGGAATTATTAATCAGCGAATCGCTGAAAAGGTTTCCTTCCTGCGCCAGGTTGATGAAGCAGTAAAAGATCACCATGATAAAAAAATTTATCAGTTATTGGATAATCAACGTTATGCTAAGGAGATTGAACATCGGGAACAACAACCCAATAACCAAAGCGTAATGAGCTTAGTTGATGATATTACTAATTACTTAAGCAACTTCTTAAGCATTAAATTAATTGATTATTTAGGAAAGAAATACCCATTCTTTTATTATGAGGAATACGAGACTGGCCATTACCGGATCTATTTTGGTAATTGGTGGGATCGCCGTGAATTTGGTGAATTGGACGTTCTCAATGTTCGCTTCCTATTTAATGATGATGAATATGATAAGTTGAAGAAGACATTTGAATTGTCCCGTGATAATAAGCGGTACAATAGTGATAAAATTGATAAGATTTCTGCTGAGAACGATCGGCTACAAGACTTAATCGATCATCAGCGTGAACGTGAAGAGCAGCGGACAAAGTTACAAGAACAACTAAAGGATGTTAGCTCACGTTCAGGAATTTGGGAAAGTACTAAGAATAAGGAAAGTCGACAAAGTCTGATTGATGCTCTTCAAAAATTAGAAGATGAAGAGGAAGAATCACGAACAGCTGCTCAAACAATCAAGGATAATGAGCAGGTAGTTTTGTCGCTTTCAAAAGAAAATACGATTTTGAGCTATGAGCAAAAGAGTATTTTAGACACGTTTGGTTCCTTTGAAGACTTTGAGTTAGCCAATCGCAATTTATATGCTAACTACATTAAGAGCTTATCTGATGACCAAGAAAAGCAGGTGACAGATGATGAACAATAAACAAATGTTAAATCAACCATCTGAACAGTTAAATGCCTTGGCCCATTCTTTTGATCACGGTCTAGAAATTGGTCAACATTACGTTAAACTTTTAACTAAACTAGCTCAAACAGATGACGCTCATGATCTCCTCACCGCAACAAATGATTTAGTAAATCTAGATTTAGAGGATGCGTTTGTTAAGTTTCCTCAGCACTATCAGGTTGCTGATTATTATTTGCTGTTAATGGGACGATTGCTAGAAATGCACTCTAATGCGGAATTCAAAATTACTGAAGATCCAACGAGTCACCGTTTTTACGCAACAATTTCTGCATTAGGTGAAAAGGTTCTCTTTCATTTTATTAAGGATGCGGAAGGAAATGCTGCTTTTACGGATGTCAATGATAATGAACCAATTTTTTCTTTAAACCTCAAGCATCAAATGCTGCGGTTTAATAATAAGGCACTTGTAAACTACTTTATTATTAATGGGTTGAAAAAGTATTCTGATCTTGACTTGCGTTCGGCAATTAAACCGTTGTTACTTTTCGCTCAGGCACTTCACGACGATTTGAACTTTGTAATTGATCGGGGGATCCTCGGTACAAGTAACCAACAGCACTATGATTTAGCGCAGCCTGAACTATCATTAACTGTAATCGATCGGTTGTTTGTTGCTACGGCTGAAACTGATTACATGCTATTTAATTTGCCAAAGAATAATGGTGCTGAATTGCGGCTTGAACGTCAGGTTAACCTTGATCTTTCGTTTGATCCTGATGACTATAGTCAACAATGGTTCTTCTCTGTTCAAGATCCTGACGCCCAGGTTTCGTTTTTCGATTTATTGCTTCATTACCAGTTGATTCGTGATTGGTACTTAAGTAATCGTGATGAATTAGCAGTTAAGTCGGATCCGTTAATGTTTGCCGATGATGAGCAAGTTGAACAGGGTGAGACAATAACTGATGAGCCAGTTCTTGAGGATGATGAGCAAAATGATTAATTGGACAACATTACTTCATCAAGTAATCGATTTGGAACTCGATGTGGACGAGGCAAAGGAGCTGACGATCGGTCCAGAAGCACGGAAGCAAACGATCTTTGTTGCGTTGGATGTAGAATTAGCAAAGCTTGCCAATAGCAATGGTTGGTTTAATGTTCTTGACCAGCCGACGGAAGATGCCCCAAAAGCCTTTGAGCACTACTTGAAATCACTTGAATTATTGTTGCTATTCAGTGCTAAGCAGCAGTGGACACATTTGATTGTTATGGACCAAAAACAATGGGATTTAATTAAACGAACTAAACCAACAACAAAACTTGCCGATCTTAATAAGCAGTACTTAGCAATTAAACACTTCCTTAATGATGCTTACTACAATCATCGTCAAGAAAGTTTTCGACATGCTTGGCATCTCCTAATAAAATGGGGAATGGTTGATTTAGGATTTAGTAGCGAAGAAATTACTACTAAGTATAAAGAATTAATTGAGCAACAACGAGCTCATTGGGTAAAAGATTAAACCCGTTAATAGCAAAAAAAGGGACTGGCCAAAACGCCAGTCCCTTATTTGTTGAATCGAAAACGATCATGCTTTCCGACTATTATAACTGTTACGAGAAGCAACATGTTTGCCAGCTGCTTGATCATCATTATCGGCTTTGTTACCAAACATAATTTGACCAACAACTGAACCAATTAAAATTATTATAATAACAAAGAATGGTAACATGATAAATCACCTCAAAAAGCATTCTCTGTTTTTTATTATTAGACTTTTTCATTATTTTGCAATTAATAATTAATAAACTGACCTAATCTTTATTAAATGTTTAAAATATTATCAATTTTAAAAGATTTAATATAAAAGGTCTAATTATGACTGATTTTGTATTTTTTGGGTTATCGAGAGATTATTATTAAATTATTGAAAGATGCATATTTGTGAGAAGATTATTTATTTAACGCTTAATTAATTGAAATGATAGCTAATAGATTGATAAATTAATCATATATTGAAAATATTTTTTACTCTGCACACTACCTGCACACAGAATAAAAAAAGAAGCCTGATATAACAGACTTCTAACGTACTATTTAATGAAACGAGAGGGACTTGAACCCTCAACCCTCGGTTTAGAAGACCGATGCTCTATCCAGTTGAGCTACCGTTTCAGACAGATTATAGTATATAATTTTACATCTATAATTGTCAATGTAGTTTGATTATATATTGCATTTTTTATATAATGATTACTTTGATCGTTTGACTGAAACGCTTTCAAAACCTATACTTTAAATTAGTAGAAGTACGAAAGCGAGGGGAACTTAAGCTGAAATCGAAGGGATGATGATTTATGGCAGGTAATAAGACGGATCCACGTGTAGTGAAGACACGTAATAGTCTTCGTAAAGCATTAGTCTATCTGATGCGAAGAGAAAAATTAGAAGACATCAGTGTTCAAAAAATTACTGAAACCGCCAACATCACCCGGGGAACTTTCTATCTTCACTATAAAGATAAAAAGGACTTCATCAGATCCGCAATTAATGAGATCCTTGATGAATTCTTTGATCAAGTGATGGTAGAGAGTGAGGACCTTAGTTTTTCTAAAGGGCAAACGGTGCAGGTGTTCTCACTCCAGAAGGCGTTTCAGTACATTGAAAGTGAAGCTGATATTTTTGATGTATTACTGAACAACGAACGAAATGACTTCTTTTATGAACAACTTTATGATCGGTTATCTGAACAGCTATCAAGGTTCTACACTGTAATGGCTGAATCAGATGAGCAACCAAAAGTTCCCTTGAATTTGCAGATTTCCTTCATTGATTCAGCACTTCTTGGCTTAATAAGTCATTGGCTAAAAGATGGTATGATTTATACATCACGGTACATGACCCAAAGCGTGGGGAAGATGCTTGATCAGTTGGATTCTAACAATATCCTCTTGCTTGACTTCTTTAGTCACGAAACTGAGCCGGCATTACAGGATATTCAATGAATCCCAATTTAGGGAGCGTCAGATTGACAAGTAGTCAGCTGACACTCTTTTTTGAACTCTATAAAAGTTATGGTTGACTAATTAGTTGATTTTTGATATTATGCAACTGTTGTATTTGTGACCCAACAACTACAACCGCACGCTGCCAAGTTTAAAGCATTTGCTGCTTGGTTCGGCGAGTCTTAGAAATTAAGGAGGTGCACAAATTTATGTACGCAATTATCGTAACTGGCGGTAAGCAATACAAGGTAGAAGAAGGTTCATCCATCTACGTTGAAAAGCTTGATGCTAAGGAAGGCGACAAGGTTACTTTTGATCAAGTAGTCTTTGTTGGTGGCGACAGCACTAAGATTGGTACTCCATTAGTTGATGGTGCATCAGTTGAAGCTACTGTTGACAAGCAAGGTAAGGAAAAGAAGGTTGTTACCTTCAAGTACAAGCCTAAGAAGCACACCCACACTAAGCAAGGTCACCGTCAACCATACACTAAGGTTACTGTTAACAAGATCAATGCTTAATGCGGAGGTAAATAATGATTCGGGTAACTTTTAAATTAAATTCGGATCACCTAATTACCGCTTTTCAGATGGCAGGGCATGCCGATGCTGGTCCTTATGGTCAAGATATTGTTTGTGCTGCTGCATCTGCTTTATCAATTTCAACTATTAATGGTTTGACACAGGTCGCTAAGACCAAGCCCAATGTTGATAGTGACGATGATAATGGTGGCTTTCTCAATGTTACTGATATTAGCTTAGCTCATGATGCGCAAGTTATTATGCAGACATTCTTCAATGGAATGAATGATATTGCGGAAAGCTATCCTCAAAACATTGAAATCAAAATGTTTGAAAATTAAAAATATTTGCTGGAGGTGAACAATTATGATTATGAATTTGCAATTCTTCTCTCACCACAAAGGGGGCGGTTCCACTGCCAACGGTCGGAACTCAGCTGGTCGTCGTCTTGGTACCAAGGCTGCTGATGGTTCTATCGTTACAGCTGGTTCAATTATTTACCGTCAACGTGGTACTCACATTAACCCTGGTGAAAACGTTGGCCGTGGTGGTGACGATACCCTTTACGCTAAGGTTGCTGGTCGGGTTAAGTTTGAACGTCTTGGCCGTGACAAGCGGAAGGTTTCTGTTTACCCAGTTGCCGAATAATAATATAATGGACTGCACCTTTAATGGTTCGGTCCTTTTTATTTTTTAAATATTACCCCTCAGCATTAATTGTAAAAATTACCTATAATAGAATTAAACCAAAAATGGGGGATTAGCTAATGTCAAGAATCAGTAGGTTACAACAGAAGTTTGAACAATTATACATTGATGCTTTTTTGGTGACTGATCAAAAAAATATTTATTATTTAACAGGATTTAACCTCCTTCAGGGAGATGGATGCTTATTAGTAACGCCGCAGAACGCAATTATTATTACTGATGAGCGCTATCAGTTAGCCTTAGAAGAATTTGAATCTGATGAGGTTGTTGCAACAATTAGTCGAGACTATTATGGTTCTGTTAATAAGATTTGTGAAGGACTCAACTTAACGGTTCTTGGCTATGAAGACACTATTTCATATCATCTTTTTGATGCTTTTGATGAACTAATGACGTCTGATATTGTCCCGTTCCACCATTTGATTGAAAAGATGCGGTTAGTTAAGGATAGCACTGAGATCAACAAGCTTCGTGCTGCAGCTGAATTACAATCAGCAGGGTACGATTATTTCCTTTCGATTGTTCATCCCGGGATAACAGAACGTGAATTAGCAATAAAACTTGATTATTGGATGAAGATGCAGGGCGCTTCAGGACCATCTTTCCCAACAATTGTTGCTAGTGGAGCTAATTCTGCAAAGCCGCACGCAACCGCTTCAAGTAAGCCGATTGCTGATGGGGATGTTGTGACATTAGATTTTGGCTACTATCTTGATGGCTACACTGCAGATATGACTAGAACATTTGCGGTCGGCTCAATTGATCCTGAACTCCGTGATATTTATAAAATTGTGAATGAAGCTCGTCAGTTGGTGATCGATCATGCTAAGGTTGGTATTCGTGGCAATGAACTGGATGCATATGGCCGGGCATTAATCGAAGAAGCTGGCTACGGTGATGAATTTAATCACGGAATGGGGCATGGTATTGGTTTAGCGGTTCATGAGCTGCCTGCAACGTATGCGCCAGGAACAAAAAGGGTCAAACTGAAAAATAATGAAGTGATTACGGTTGAACCAGGGATCTACATTCCTGAAATTGGTGGGGTGCGAATTGAAGATGATATTATTGTGACTCACGGTGGTGCAGAAGTAATTACAACTGCACCAACAGAATTGATCGTTGTTGAGGACTAGCAATGGAAAAACTGAAGCAACTTTATACTCGGATTGCGCAACAGGGGATCCAGGCAATTAGTAATCACCAAGAACAGGTTGATCCTAATTTACAAAATTTAAAAGCTGATTCCCGCCAAGGACTGACACTGCTGGTTAAGCTACCGGCTCACGTTACCAGGAATATTAGTTTTGTACTAAATGACCTTAAAAAACTAGAACCGTTTCAATATTATTACACAGCTAATACCATCCATATTACTGTGATGGATATTCGTCGTGCTGTTCCTGACTTTCATATGTCTAAAGAAAAATTAATTAACTATCGGCAAGTCATCCAGGAAAAGATTGAGAATGTTAATGCAATTAATTGGCATTTGGCTGGGCTGATTTGTAGTCCGGGAGCAATTCTTGTTAAGGGCTTTTATTCTTCAGAATTGCAACAACTTCGTAATGGGTTAAGGGCGAGCCTGCTTAAGAATGGATTGTTATTGGATGAACGTTACGCAACCTTTTCTGGCCATGCAACAGTGGCGAGATTTAAAAAGAAGCTTATTCACCCGCAAGAATTTTTAAATGAAATTAATAATTTTCATAATGTTGAACTCGGTGACTTTCAAGCTAGCGAGGTTGATTTAGTGATTCATGATTGGTACAATCGTCAGCCACACCTGATAGAACGATTCTCGCTCAAAACCACTTGATTGGATTGTTGCTTTTTTCTAATAGATAGTGCAAAATAATACTGAGATACTTCGATGAAGATTATTGTAAAGCTACTAAAAATAATTAGTAGTTAATATACTGAAATACTATAAATGGAGGACTTACAATGGCAGAAGATTCAAAGATCATCTTAAGCAGTGAAGATCAGTCCCTCGGCACGATTGAAGTAGCACCTCGTGTTGTTGAGATTATTGCTGGCGTTGCTGCAAGTGAAATTGACGGTGTTTCAAAAATGTACGGTTCACTTGCCAATAGTTTTGGCGAATTATTAGGACGGTCTGATCAGCGTCGCGGGGTTAAGCTAACTAACCAAAATGAGAATTTAACTATCGATATTGATGTTTATATTGATTATGGTGTTTCAGTTCCTAAGCTTGCTGCAAAGATTCAAGACCGGGTAAAACAACAAGTAACCTTGATGACTGATCTGAATGTCAGTGAGGTCAATATCCACGTTAAGGGAATTGTTCAAAAGAAGGAAGAACAAACAGTGGATCCAGATGATATTTTTGGAGAACACGAAGATGATAAGGCTGGTGAAAAGTAATGATGCCGAATCGACACGCAATTCGTGAAGAAGCCTTTCAAATTTTATTTGCTAAGCAGTCAAATCCAGACGCAACATTAACTGATATTTATGAATCATTGCCAAGTCATGCTGATAAGATTCCTGCATACTTACAAACGTTGGTTGAGGGAGTTAGTGAACATCAAGAAAAACTTGATGAGCAAATTACACAATTACTGGCTAGTGGTTGGGAAATTAATCGTCTTGCCCAAACGGATCTGGTAATTTTGCGGTTAGCTTTGTACGAAATCCAATTCGTAGATGAAGTACCAACTGTTGTTGCAATTAATGAGGCACTGGAATTGGCTAAAACCTACAGTAACGATAAGTCCCGTAAGTTTATCAATGGTGCATTAGGCAAGTTCGAACGCCAATTAGAAAGTAACTAAATATTGGGTTAAGGAGAGGATGCAGTAAAAGTGCAAACTCTCTTTTGCTTTAAACTTCTTTTGGTATTGATATGGTAAAATATTTTTAGTTAAACTGGAAAAGGGGAATGGCAGAATGGCGATACTAATTGACGGCCGTGCAGTGGCAAAAGAAATTAATGAAAATACCGCAGAACGAGTAACCCGCTTAGCCAATGAAGGGATTATTCCCGGCTTGGCAGTAATATTAGTTGGTGAGGATCCGGCTAGTAAAATTTATACCCGAATGAAGGATAAGAAGGCCAAAAAATTAGGAATCCATTCTGTCCTTTCGGTTTATCCAGATGATGTTCGTCAGGAGGAACTCTTGCACGATATTCGTCAATTTAATGAAGATAAGATGATTAATGGGATCCTTATTCAGGAGCCGTTACCTGACCATTTAGATGGGAATGAGCTTCTCAATGCTATTGATCCGCATAAAGACGTTGATGGCTTCCACCCGTATAATGTTGGTCTTTTATACAGTAATGCTAATGAAAACTATCCAGTTAGTTGTACGCCTAAAGGAATCATGAGTCTCTTGAAGCATTATCAGGTTAAGCTGGAGGGAGCGCGTGCGGTTGTTGTCGGGAGGAGTATTCTTGTTGGCAAACCGATGGCAGCATTACTTGAAAATGCTAATGCGACAGTTACGATTGCTAATCGTCATACTAGAAACCTTAGTGAAATAACTAGACAAGCTGATGTTCTTGTTGTTGCGGCAGGAGTTAAGCACCTGATTACTGGTGAAATGGTTAAAAAGGGTGCAACTGTAATTGACGTTGGTATCCATCGTTTGGAAGATAAAACACTAACGGGGGATGTCGATTTTGAAAGTGTTGCTCCTATTGCTAAAATGATTACTCCTGTTCCGGGCGGTGTTGGCCCAATGACGATTGCAACACTAATGGAACAAACCGTTGATCTTACGGAGTGGAGTCATAATGGATAGAAGTCAATACTTAACAGTTAGTGAATTAACAAGTTATTTAAAACAAAAATTTGATCGTGATCCTTATTTAAAAACCGTTTATTTAACTGGTGAGCTTTCAAATTTTCGTCTTCGGCAACGTCACCAATATTTTAGTATTAAAGATGAAAATGCGGTTATTGATGCTGTAATGTTTGAACGCCAATTTCGTCAGGTGAATTTTCGTCCTGAAACTGGGATGAAGATTTTAGTTGTTGGTCATATTGGTCTCTATGAAAAAAGCGGTCGCTACCAGATTTACGTTGACCGAATGGAGCCGGATGGGCTTGGTGCCCTTTATCTCCAATTTGAACAGTTAAAAAAGAAGTTAGGCGCTGAGGGACTCTTTGATCAAATCCCACGACCAATTCCGCAATTTCCTAAAAGAATTGCTGTTGTAACCAGTTTAGATGGTGCGGTAATTCGTGATATTAACACGACGGTTCGTCGACGCTACCCAATTGCGCAGGTCGTTTTATTTCCGACTGTTGTTCAGGGAGACAAGGCTGCCACTGATATTGCTCGTCAAATTAACCGGGCGAACCAGATCGGAAATTTTGACACGATGATTATTGGTCGTGGTGGTGGATCGTTGGAAGATTTATGGCCTTTTAATGAGGAAATCGTTGCACGGGCAATCGCTGACAGCCATATTCCGGTAATTTCGTCAGTTGGTCATGAGACTGATACCACTATTGCTGATTTGGTGGCCGATCAACGGGCAGCTACGCCAACTGCAGCGGCAGAATTGGCAACACCAAACCGCCTTGCAGATGTTTTAATGACTATCCAGGATGATCAAGTCCGTTTAAATAACACGATGAAAAAGTTGATTGATTTTGACCGAAAACAATTACAAAAGCAATTGCAAAGTTATATTTTTCAGCAGCCAAGCAGGCTATATGAAAATTATGCTCAGAAGCTCGATCAATTAACTCAAACTTTAGAAAACAACGTTAGTAATCTTGTTAAAGACCGTTTAAACCGTGTTCAGCAGCTGCAAGGAAGGTTACAAATTAACTCTCCCCAACATACAATTGAACGGGCACAAGAAACGGTTACTCAGCTTCAGAACCGGTTGCTAAGCAGTGCTAAAAATAGTCAACAACAACGTCATCAGCAAGTAACGAGCTTGATCCAGCAATTAGATTCTTTAAGTCCATTGAAGATTATGGGACGTGGATATTCGTACGTTACTTACCGTAATTCAGTTGTTAATACGGTTAAAGAATTGAAAAGCGGTCAGCAGGTAAGCCTTCATTTTAATGATGGGAAAGCAACTGCCAAGATTATTGGCACAAAGGAGAACTAAAATGGCAGAGAAAAAAGCAACATTTGAAGAACAGCTAAGCCAACTTCAACAAATTGTTAGTCACTTGGAACAGGGGAATGTCCCGTTGGAAGAGGCACTTACTCAGTATAAAGACGGGATTGAATTAGCGCGGGCACTTCAAAAGAAGCTAACCAGTGCTGAAAAGACATTAGGTAGTCTAATTGATGACGAAGGTAATGAGAAACAGTACGAAAAAGCAACAGATGATCCAAGTAATAATGGCGGTGGCAATCGTGGCTACGGTAGTGATGAGAAACCGCTAGAGGAGTAATCTGATGCTTGAACTGAAAGAATTAAAAGAACAAATTGATCAATTCTTGGAGCAGCAGATGCCGTCTGATATTGATCAGCCAACTTTGGCATCATCAATGGAATATTCTGTTAATGCTGGTGGAAAAAGATTGCGTCCAGCATTAACATTGACGACTGTCCAGATATTTGGCGGGCAGCTTAACCAGAATGTAATGAAGGCATCAACTGCTATTGAATTGCTTCATACATATTCATTAATTCATGACGATTTGCCGGCAATGGATAATGATGACCTGCGTCGCGGTAAGCCGACTAACCATAAAAAGTTTGGGGCAGGAATGGCAACGCTCGCAGGTGATGGCTTGCTGACCATGGCATTTCAATGGTTAACAGATAACCAATTGCCAACGGAGACACAAGCAGAATTAACGCTAGCACTTGCTAAGGCAGCCGGTCCTGCGGGAATGGTTGCCGGCCAAGCTCGAGATATTGAGGGAGAACACCAAAACTTAACCCTTGAACAATTGCGCTACCTTCATCGTCAAAAGACAGGGGACCTTTTAAGTTATGCTGTTTTGGCTGGTGGAATCATTACAAAACAGGATTCGACTACCAAAAATCTTCTTGCTGATTTTGGTGCTCAATTTGGTCTCGCTTTCCAAATCTATGATGACTTAATGGACGTTGTTGGTACGGCAAAACAGATGGGAAAAGCTGTTCATAAGGATGCTAGCGAACATAAGAATACCTATCCGGGACTGCTAGGTATTCAAGGAGCAGAGGAACAACTCCATTTAGCATTGAAACAGGCTAAGAAGACTCAAAAAAAACTGGTTGATAAAACCGGTCATGATTTCAGTGCTTATGATCAGTTTTTAGCATATTTTAAATTGTGAGGGTAACGATGGAAAAACAACGTGTTGATATTTTGCTTGTAAAACAGGGACTTTTTGACTCTCGTGAACAGGCAAAGCGAGCTGTGATGGCTGGTGAAATTCTAGGAAAGAATAATGAACGTTTAGATAAACCAGGAGAAAAGATCCCGGTAACCACAACGCTGCATATGAAGGGCCATAAGATGCCATATGTTAGTCGTGGCGGGTTAAAACTGGCCAAAGCACTAAAGGTCTTTGATATTAGTGTTAAGGATAAGACGGTTTTAGATATTGGTTCTTCAACGGGTGGTTTTACCGATGTAATGTTGCAAAATGGGGCAAAGCTAAGTTATGCGCTTGATGTTGGAACCAATCAACTAGTATGGCAGCTTCGTGAGGATCCACGAGTGGTTGTTATGGAACAAACTAATTTTCGCTATAGCAAGTTAGCCGATTTCGACCATGGACAGCCTGAGTTTGCTTCGATTGATGTCTCATTTATTTCTTTGCGCTTAATCCTACCGCCATTAGCAAAAATCCTTATTCCTGGTGGTGAAGTGGTAGCATTAATTAAGCCACAATTTGAGGCAGGAAAAGAAAAAGTAGGCAAACATGGAATTATTAAGGATCATGCTGTTCATAGGGAGGTCCTTGAAGAGGTCCTTTCCTTTGCGCGGGAAGATGGCTTTGATATTCTTAATTTGGATTTTTCACCAATTAAGGGTGGCCAAGGAAATATTGAATTTCTTGTTCATTTAAAATTAACAGGACAGCCTGGCAAAGTTGCGGAACAGGTTAATATTGATCAAGTATTGGCTCATGCTGATGAAGAACTTAACCATAAGGAGTGAAAAATGATGAGGAAGGTTGAGCGCCAACAGTTAATTCGGGAAATTATTACTAAAAGTCAAATTGAACGGCAAGATGATTTAGTTGCTGCATTGAAGGATCGTGGTGTTCGCGCAACTCAGGCGACAATTTCACGCGATATTAAAGAATTACAACTGGTTAAGGTTCCCTCTAATGATGGTGGGTACCGCTACGCCCTGCCTGCACAAGGGAATATTGATAACCAAACCAGATTAAGTACCGAATTATCTAACAACATGCTTTCTTTAGAACGTCAAACAGAATTCTTGTCAATTGTCATGCGTCCGGGAAATGGGCCAGTGATGGCAAGCTTAATCCGACAATTAGAAATTGATGACGTCTTTTCAGTAATTGGTGATGATGCTGGAGTCTTGGTTGTTTGTCGATCAGCAGATGCGGCAGTTAATGTTGAAGAGATGTTTCAAAATTTGATGAATCAGGGTGACTAAATGTTACAGGAATTAACAATTGATAATCTGGCAATCATCAAGCATCTTTCGTTAGATTTCTCTGATCAAATGACAGTTCTAACGGGGGAAACTGGTGCCGGAAAGTCCATCATTATTGATGCCGTGGGATTGCTAGCGGGTGGCCGTGGCTCTCAAGAATACATTCGTCGTGGCGCTGATAAGCTATCTCTTCAAGGACAGTTTGCTCTTCCGCAAGACCCAGAATTTAATCATCTATTGGATTCATTAGGGATTGATCATGAAGACGGGATCCTGATTATTTCACGGGAAATTTATCGTCGTGGTCGAAATGTTATCCGGGTTAATGGTCAATTAATTAATACTGCAACATTACGTCAAATTGGTTCGCGATTGGTAGATATTCAGGGGCAAAATGAGCACCAATTATTATTACAACCGGAGATGCATCTGGGAATGTTGGACCAATTTGCTCATAACGAGGTTCATAAATTATTGACTCGTTACCAAGATGAATATCAGAATTATGTAAAATTAAAGGCAGCGGTTAGCAAAAAACAAAATAATGAACAACAATGGGCCCAACGCTTAGATATGCTTCGCTACCAAGTTAATGAGATTGCGGAGGCTAATTTAAAAGCTGATGAAGAAGAGCAGTTAACGAGTGAGCGGGACCGCTTAGAACATTTTCAGCAGATTAACAATGCGCTTCAACAGGCAGTGACGGTATTCAACGGTGGCGATCAGGGAGCGGTTCTTGACCAAATTGCGACTGTTATGAATTCAATTAATGAAATTGCAGAATTTGATGGCGCATATGATTCGCTAAGTAAATCGTTAAATGATGCCTACTACGCACTTCAAGATGTTGCCACAGAAGCTAGTCAGCAGCTAGACCTGCTGGAGTTTGATGATAACCGGCTTAGTGAGATTGACCAACGATTAACTATGATTGGCGACTTGGAGCATAAGTATGGCGATAGTGTTAAGGATGTTCTTAAATACTATGATCAAATTAAGCAAGAACTGGATTCGATGGAAGAAGCTGCAGATTCAAACAGTGATTTAGAAGAGCGTCTGTCAACTGCTGAAGAAAAGTTAGTTAAGACTGGACAGCAGTTAAGTCAGATTCGTCAACAGGCAGCGCACCGGTTAACCAAATTAGTTCATCAGCAGTTAAAAGAACTTTATATGGATAAAGCAGTTTTTGAAGTTCACTTTGCAAAGCAGTCACGAGTTCACTTTACTCCTGATGGAATTGACGATGTTGAATTTTATATCCAGACTAATCCCGGGGAAACGATGGGACCATTAGCACGGATTGCTTCTGGTGGTGAACTTTCACGGGTAATGCTTGCCCTTAAAACAATCTTTGCGCAAAATGAAGGCGTTACGAGTATTATCTTTGATGAGGTAGATACTGGGGTTAGTGGACGTGTTGCTCAAGCAATTGCAGATAAAATTAAGGTAATTGCAAATAAGTCACAGGTCCTTTGTATTACTCACTTGCCACAAGTTGCTGCTGTAGCGCAACACCACTTTTTAATTCAGAAACATGTTAAAGACGAGCGGACAACCACAATGGTGACAATCCTTAGTGATAAAGAACGGGTTAACGAATTGGCACGAATGTTGTCGGGTGAAAAGGTAACGAAATTAACCAAAGAACATGCGGAAGAATTATTAAAGATGGCACAAGAGTAAGCAACACAGACAATATGGAATGAGTTTAATTGAGAATAAAAAGAACGAGGGAGTGAGACAGAACTAGCTCGCTAGTTCGTTTTCGAACCCCCGCAAGCACAAATAGGGTTTCAGCGTTCGGATTTTCCGAGCA
>ERZ841116.301-NODE-301-length-41168-cov-8.892978_pt1 | contig 41168 bp, 33 predicted proteins | sample MGYA00519875_ERZ841116 | MGnify/ENA primary metagenome ERZ841116 (study PRJEB31850, sample SAMEA3708889) | human gut metagenome | biome: human gut; feature: human-associated habitat; material: faeces | place: China | collected 2014 ... | reverse complement strand
GCATTGCCCAGCCGACTCTGGCCATTTTAAGCATGGTCACGTCATTGCCGCCATCGCCAAACGCCACCAGATCATCAGCCGTTAGATGCCATTTCGCAAGCATCGTTTGCAGTGCCTGGGCCTTATCAACACCCGGAATCGTTAAATCAACCGAACCATTGCCGCTTGGCGTGATCTTCAACCGCTCACCAAAGCGACTGCGCAGGGTCTGCAGCTGCATTTTCAGCTTAGCTGGCTCAACGACAAACGAGATCTGATAGAAGCGATCGGCTGGCAGCTGTTTGAAATCTTCAATGAAAACATGATTTGGAAAATAGAACTGCAACCGCTTGAGCCGTGATGCTGAAACTTTTGGCGAGATGTAGCCATGCTCATGACCAGAAAGCGACGGTACCAGATCCATTTTGTCGACCATAAATGGAATCAGTTCGTCAACTACCGCAGGATCCATGGTCTGCACCACCAGCTCCGTATCATGATCAATAATATGCGCGCCGTTCTCGCTAATAAAGGTCAGCTGCTCATGACAAGCTGGAAAGTACTTTAGCAGACATTCATACTGATCACCGCTGGCCACGACAACATGCACGCCTTGGGCCAACATTTGATCCAACAGCCGGCTGAACAGGTCGCGATCAAAAGTCTTGTCATCGCGCAGAAACGTGCCATCCATATCAAAGGCAGCCACTTTAAAAGGAAATGCCATTTTCTTCTCCTTTAAATTATCGTTTACGCCAATTATGACACAGAAAGGCTACTTATCCAAATGAGCCGTATCAAAAAGATAGCCAAAACCACGTGCTGTCTTGATCCATTCTGGATGGTGCGGGTCTTTTTCGATCTTATCGCGCAGGTGGCTAATGTGAATGTCAACCATCCGGGAAGTCCCCAAAATATCATAGTTCCAGACGCCATTTAACAATTGTTCGCGGCTGATGACCTGATTGCGATTATCATATAGGTATTTTAACAGCTTGAACTCTTTTGGCGTTAAAATCACCTTTTGATCATTGACATAAACGCAGCGATGATTAAAATCAAGCCTTAAATTGCCAATCGTTACGTCATCTCGCCGTGGCCGCCGCGGCTTATCGGCTGTTGCCTGTTCCGTATTCAGCTGATCATAGACCCACAAGCGCTGTCTGATCAGCGGCACCAGCAGTTCAGCATCGTTAAGCGATCTTAGCAGGCAGTCATCGGCATGAAAACGAAACAGCTTGCGTCGCACCTTAGGCTTATACGCCTCGCCCATGATGATGATCGGGCCATTCATCATCTGACGCATGACGTCCAGCGTTGCTAAAATCGTGTCCAGCGGTGTAGCGTCAAAATCCCATAGAATTCCACTGTATGGGTGCTTTTTGATTTTTGCTACCCCTTCTACCGCGGTGGTCGTCTGGTGCAGCAGCCATCCCTCATCCGCAAACGCGGCGGCAATTGCTCCGTATAAAGCCATGTCTTTGCTAATGAGCAGAAAGTGTCGCTGCTCCATGATTCTCCATCCCCTTTTCTTTTCCAAGTCTAATCAAGTCTAATTAAAACGCAATATTTACGAAATTTCGATAAAATCCAATAATTTTACCTCAAATTTTACAATATCTTTAATTTTTTGTTCATTTACCTTATTCTATAGGCTTTTCATTCTGCTAGAATCTTCAAACAACGTCATACAATATCAAATATTTTCCCATTTTGTCCCTTTTTTGTCCCTTGGGAAACGGCCGAATTCGGCATCAAATTAACACAATGAATCAAACTGTCGGGCACGGCCGTTACCTCTTAGGTAGCGGTTTTTATTTTGCTATTTTTCGCGGGCTTTAAAGTTTCTGTTCAGTTGAACAGTCGTCCGTGGATCCGGATTGACTCGTGCCCACCGTGACTGGTTGATCACGCTCATGGCCATACTCAACCGCTGCTTCGTTGTCATTGGCTGCTTCATCAGCAACTGCTTTTGCCGAGCAGCTTGCGTGTTGTGCTGATTGTCCAGGACCGTTACCGCCATGTGCATGACATCAGATGCCGATGCGGGGCGCAGCTCATTCGTCTTGTCGCGCAGATAGCGGACCTGGAAATCTGGAATCAAATGCTGATCCAACGCTTGCCGATTAAACTTTTGAAGCTGGTTGTCGTCAAATTTAACCAAGCTTTCCGTCCCAGTCTTAACAATTGTACCACCACGACCATTTGGCATCTGTACCCGGCGGCCAAGCAGCGGATCGCGCGCATGATCATATGCAGAGGCAATCTCTTTTAAGACGCCTACACGGTCCTTGCCATCAAAGACCCATAGGGAGCAGCCCTTTTCATCACTGGTAATGCTGGCTAATGACCCTACATGATTATCCAACCGCTGCAGCATCTCATGATAGTCAGGCGATCCATTAGCATCGATATCAAATCGATACTGAAAATCATCGGCATACTCTGAGTCCTTGGTCAGATCCACGCCCTTCAGCTTCATACGGCTGGCCTGCAGCTTCTTAGCGACTTCATTAAATTCTGGTTCCATCTTAATTACTCCCTTACGCGGTTTCTGCAACCGCCGACTTGCTTTTGGGGCTGATACGTTGCCGTACTGCCCATTAACAAATTCATGCACGAGCTGCTTATAGGCGTCCTGGCCCAGTGACTGCTGCCGGTGCTTGATAAAATCACCAACGTTTTCGCTAGTCATTTTAAACGATCGTGCTTTCAAAGCATCGTTCCAATCCTTAAACTGATCAGCCGGCTGGTCAAACAAAATCTTTATCTTGCGCAGCTCTGGATGCGGATCGGCATTGGCCGGCTGCAGAACGGTCTTGGCTCTAAGCATGCCCTTAAAGCCAGCGCCGTCATTATCCATGGCTAAGTGCAGCTCATCAGGTATGCCATACTGCTTGATGAACGACTCGATCGTTTTGATCTTGGTACCAGCGCCATTCAGACTGATAAAGGTTTTCTCGCCTTTTAGCTGCGGGTGAAGGTTGTAGAAAGACAAGGCGTCAATCGGACTTTCAAAAACATACAGCTTTTTAGTCCTGCTGCCATCATTGGCACTAAAATGAAAGCCAAAATTTTTGACCGATCCTTTGGCAATCATTTTGCGTGTACCCCGCTTGCCAAATTTCTCATGATCAATCGTCGTTCCCTGGACGTCGCCGCCGACTTCTTGATGCTTTGAATCCTTCCAAGAGAAAAACAGATCGCCATTGTTAAGTTCGCGGACTAGCCCTTGTTTAAACAGTGCCTCAACCAGCTGCGGATTCAATCGCCGTTTGCCAACCAGATAGTTTTTAGCCTGATCATGCTGAGCATGGCCACGCCATTTTTCTGGCTCATATGGTTCGGCCTTAACCTCATGGACCTCTGCTTTAGCCAGCTCTGGCGCCATTTTTTTCAGTTCATCAAAAGCTTCCTTGGCTTCCATCTTTTCGTAGCTGCGCAAAAAGTTGTAAAGGTTGCCACCGACTGCCTGGCTGTTCCAGTAGAAGGTCTCATAGGGCTTTTCTTTGGTTACGCGCGTATCAACGACTAGAGAGTCATGATCGCGCAGTCGCAGGTAGTATCCTTGCCGTTCATAGGGAATGCCCTTGACGTCCAGATATTTTTGGATTGATTGCCGACACAGCCGATCCGTTTCCGTTAATTCTGCCATACTGATCACCTCAAGACTTCACGCTGCCGACTGACAACTGCTTTTAGACGTTCCGGACGAAAACCAGACCACTCCTCGCATTCCGTTACCACAATCGGTACCGAGCGATAGCCCTTGTCGCGCAAGCTTTGCGCATACTGCGGGTTTTCGCTGACGTTGATATTCAGGAACTTGACATGATGACGAATCAGAAACATCGTTGTCATCTTGCACTGCGGACAATCTGGCTTGGTATAGACTTTAATCATAAGAACTGCCTCCTCTTCTTTTCTTGCTTTTATAGCAATCTTAGAAGAGGACGGCTGAATTCGTATCTTTGGCCACAGTAAGCAACCTCGTTCCAAGCTTGGAACGAGGTTACATTAGATTCGTTAAAAATAGAAGCTAACAGAAAAAGGCCAGCCATCTTTGACTGACCTTTTTTTGATCCTATTGCCGTGCCAGCTTATGCCGGTTCGACAGCTGTTTAGCTACGATCAGCCGCTGAATTACCGGCTTCGGCTCCGGTTCGTGAGCCAGAGCCAGTACGCAGTTAATCTGATCCTGCAATGGCAATTGCTGCTCTGCTTGCTGCCAGGCGTTAACGTCAGCATTCATGCCCGCTTGAGCAAACTCGAGCTGCAAAAGACTTAGATTCCGTAAGTGCAAATGATCACCACCTTTTCTATAAAAAAGGCAGGCCGCAGCCTGCCTCCTTGCTAAAAACAAAGAATAAAGAATCAGGAGAAATATCAGCAGTGATTAAGCATGACGACGACGCTTCTTCATGCCCAGCGTACCCAGGCCAAACAACAGGCTGGCCAGGCCGGTTAAGGCAAGCGCTTCGTCTTTATCGTTACCAGTCTGAGGCAGCTGTTGTTGGCCCTGAGATGGTGCCTGCGATTGACTAGCCGTTTGCAATGCTGCTGGCTGTACGGCCGCAAACACCGGTTGTTGACTGGTCTTTGGCGACAACGGCGTTTCCGGCGTCGTTGCTTGAGGTGTAGTCGGCGTTTCATTCTTAGGCGTTGCCGGCTTTGGTTCGTCGGTATGCGTCTTAACCGTGTTTGAGTTAAAGGCTTGATTGTTGATGCTGTTGACGTACTTGTTTTCAACATCGCCAGCCTTGACCCGCTTCATCTTGAGGTAGGCCGTAGCCCCAAACTCAGACTTGGCGTAGTCAACCTTGGTCAGGAAGTCCTGATCGAACTCAATATCGATAATGCCGTTATCCTGATCAATCGTCTGCGTCGTGTACTTGGTAACGTCGGTACCCTTCTTAAGCACCGTACCATCAGTTAGCGTCACGTCACTGTTCAGCAGCACCGTGTAGCCGCCGTTGTACTGATCGTGTTCTTGATCGTAGTCGTCGTGGAAGCCGTATTCGGTGATACCATTACTGTTCTTTGGAACCGTCGAGCCTTCCAGCTTGTAGTCAAACAAGCTGTTCAGGTCAATGTTGGCACCGTTGAGGCTCTTGTTGTTGTCAACCGAGACCACGACGTCCTTCTTTGGATCCGGCTTAAACGTCGTAATCGTAGCCTTGTTGGTGGATACCGTGTGGTTGTTGATCGTTGACGAGCCAACGTTTTCCAACTGCGTGCCGCTTGGAACGTCAGAGTGAATCTTAAACGTCAGCAGCAGCTGAGCATTACCAGCTGGCGCCGAACCAGGATTCTTGCGGGTAGCCGTGATCTTGTCGCCCTGCTTGGTGATCGTGTACTGATCAGTTGCGTCCTTGCCGTTTTCCAGTACTTGGGCGGACTGGAAGTCAACCTTGTCAGCAAATGCTGAGTAGTCGTCCGTGATTGAAACATCGGTCAGCTTATCGGTCAAGGTAGCGGGATCCGGCAGACTAGTAGTTACCTGCGCATGGGCTACCGTACCATCAACATAGACTTTGCCGTCAACCGTCTGCGTTCCTTCGACCCAGTGCTTGTCAGCCGTCTGAGTGTACGTAGTAATGCTTGGCGTGTTGGTTGGCACCGTCTCGTTGTTCAGCGTACCGGAACCGTGGTTTTCCAGGACCGTGCCGTTAGGAATATCATGGTTGAGCTTGTAGTCAACCGTCATCGTAACGTTGCCACCCTTGGCATCAGACATATCCTTCCGCGTGGCCGTAACCTTACCGTCATTGTCGGTAACTGCGTACTTGCTGGTTGCGTCCGTCCCGTTTTCGTAGACGTGTACTTCGCTAGCATCGGCGTAATTGGAGAAGTTGGAGTAGTCATCGGTAATGGCAAAGTTCTTAACGTCGCTGGTGTCGCTTGGCAGAGACATGTTAACCTGCGACTTAACTTGACCGTTTTCAACGGCAATATCCGTCGTTGGTGCGAGCAGCAGCATGCTGGTCTTCGTCGTTGATGTCTGGCCGTTGACGTTGCCTGAGGCCTTAGCAACCAGCGAGGAAGCATCAAGCGAGTCGGCAGCCTTCATGTTAGCTTTCATCGTAACCGTTGTGCTGGAGCCATTGCCGGCCGTGTTGACCTTGGATGGATTCTTCCGCGTGGCCACGACCTTACCGTTTGGATCAATGGCAATGTTGTACTCGCTGGTAACGTCAATCCCGTTTTCGTAGACGTGCACAGCTTGAACCGTAACGTCCTTGGCAAACTTGGAGAAGTCATCAGTCAGCTGCACTTTGTTGATGGAGCCACCCAACTTGGACTTGTCTGGCAGCGTCATGTTGACCTGAGCGGTTACGTTGTCGCCGTTGATAGCAACCTTACCGTCAACGTTCTGACCGCCACTGACCCAGTGCTTATCTGTGTCCTGCTTGTACGTAACGATCGTACGGTTTGGCGTTGGTACCGTGTCATTGTCGATTGTTCCGGAACCAGTGTTAATCAATTGGGTATTGCTTGGCACATCAGTGTGAACCGTCCAGTCAACGTCCAATTCCAGCGTACCCTTAGGAGCAGCAGCCGCATTCTTGCGGGTAGCCGTAACCTTGCCATTGGCAACCGAGATGGTGTATTGGCTGGTTACATCGTTGCCGTTTTCCAGCACCTTGGCGCTCTTGTAGTCAACGTATTGGGCAAACTTGGAGTAGTCGTCCGTGATGGCTACCTTGCTTAACGGCTGAGCCAGCTGATCTGGATCTGGCAAGCTCATCGTTACCTTACCGGATACCTGATCACCGTCAATGAACGTCTTGCCGTCAACAACCTGACTGCCGTTGACCCAGTGCTTGTCGGTCTCTGGCGTGTACGTAACCACCTTAGGCGATGGCGTTGGTACGGATTCGTCATCCAAGGTACCAGTACCCTTGTTTTCCAACTGCGTCCCTGATGGAACATTGGCACGTACCTGCCAGGTTACGAGCATTTGGACGTTACCGGCTGGCGCACCAGCGGCATTCTTGCGAGTAGCCGTGATATGACTGCCATCGTTCTGCACGTTGTACTGATCGGAAACGTCCTTGCCGTTTTCCCGAATCTCAACCGTCTTGACGTCAGCGTACTTGCTTAAGCCTGAGTAGTCGTCAACCAGCTGTACCTTGGTGAGCTTCTTGGCCAGCGTGTTCTGATCTGGCAGCGTCATCGAAATCGTGGACTGAACCTGATCGTTGTTGATGACCAGCTTGTCGTTGACTTTTTGATCACCGACGTTCCAAGTCTTGTCGGTATCCTGCTTGTACGTCTTAACCGTCCGATCTGGCGTGGCGATCGTCTCGTCGTTGATCGTTCCAGAACCGCTGTTTACCAGGCTGGTACCAGAAGCAACGTCAGAGTGGAGCTTGAAGTTGACATGCAGATCAACCGTACCAGCCGGTGTCGTGGCGGCGTCCTTACGGGTAGCCGTAACCTTGCCATTAGCAGCCGAGATCGTGTATTGGCTGGTTACGTCCTTCCCGTTTTCCAGCACTTGAGCACTTTCGTAGTCAACGTATTGGGCAAATTTGGAGTAGTCGTCCGTAACCGCTACTTTGGTCAGCTTCTTGGCCAGCTTGGCCGGATCTGGCAGGCTCATCGTAACGTCAGTATGCGTTTCTGATGCGTCAATGTAGACCTTGCCGTCAACGACCTGGCTGCCCTCGGTCCAATGCTTATCCGTCGTTTGCGTGTACGTCTTAACGGTTGGATTATTGGTTGGGACCGTCTCGTTGTTCAGCGTCCCGGAACCCGCGTTAACCAGCTTGGTACCGCTTGGCGTATTCGCATTGATCTTAAAGTGAGCAATCAGAGCTACCGTGCCGCCTGGCGTCGTGCCTGGCGTCTTCCGCGTGGCCGTGATATGACCATTGGCCGTAGCGATCGTGTACTGATCGGAAACGTCCTTGCCGTTTTCCTCAACGCGAATATCACTTGGATCCGAAACATACTTGGCCAGCTGCGTGTAGTCATCGACCAGCTGTACCTTAGTCAACTTCTTAGTCAACGTTGAAGGATCCGGCAGGCTCATTTCGATGCGGGCATTAATGGTGTCGCTGGCAATATACGTCTTGTCGTCAACGACTTGGCTGCCTTCTGTCCAATGTTTGTCCGTCGTCTGCTTGTACGTGGTCAGGGTTACTTCTTGACCAGTTACGCGACTCTTGTTGATAACGCTGACCGGCGTGTTCTTGAACGTCGTACCGCTTGGCGTATCGGCATTGATCTGGAATGATACGTTCATCTGGACCTTGCCGGCCGGCGTGGTGCTTGGATCCTTGCGCGTGGCCGTGATAATCCCAGTTCCGGCGTTGTCTTCGATCGTGTATTGACTGGTTACGTCAACCCCGTTTTCCAAGACACGGATCGAGCTGGTCTTAACGTGATCCTTGAACTGGCTGTAGTCGTCGATGACTTGAACGTTTGACAGCTTGTGGGCCAGATCAGAAGGCTTTGGCAAGTCAGAGGTTACCTGAGCAGAAATGACGTCGTTATCCAGTGCCACCTTGCCGTCAACTTCCTGACTTCCTTCGACCCAGTGCTTGACTGGCTTATTCTGCTTCCAGGTCTCAATCGTCCGATCCGGCGTCTTGACGGTAGATTCGTTGATCGTCCCAGAACCACCGTTGATCAGCTTAGTACCAGAGGCAACGTCATCATGAACCTTCCAGGTAGCCGTCAGTACGACCGTGCCTTTAGGAGTACTGGAAGCGTCCTTGCGCGTGGCCGTAACAGTTCCAGTACCGGCGTTGTTAACGATGTTGTATTCGCTGGTGACGTCGACCCCGTTTTCATATACGTGGGCTTCTTGATAGTCAACCTTGTCCTTAAAGTTGGAGTAATCGTCCGTAATTGCTACTTTAGTCAGCTTTTTAGCCAGCGTGGAAGGATCCGGCAGACTCATTGATACCTGACCATTGATCGTATCGCCGTCAACGTAGGTCTTACCATCAACAATCTGCGTTCCATCGACCCAATGCTTGTCAGTCGTCTGCTGGTAGGTAACAATCTTGGCATTGTTAGTGTTGACAGTGTGGTTATTGATCCGACCAGAACCGTAGTTATTCAGTTTAGTACCAGAAGCAAGGCCCGTCTTGACCTTAAAGTTGACCAGCAGTTGGACCGTTCCGGCTGGCGCCGTGCCTGGCGTCTTCCGCATGGCCGTGATCTTGCCGCCTACGTTGGTAATGGTGTATTGACTGGTAACGTCCTTGCCGTTTTCCAGCACTTGGGCGCTCTTGTAGTCAACCTTATCGGCATAGTCGCTGTAGTTGTCAACCAGCGTGACGTCAGTCAATGGCTTAGCCAGCGTAGAAGGATCCGGCAGGCTCATTTCAACGCGAGCATGTACCTCATCACCATCAACATAGGTCTTGTCGTCAACCGTTTGGCTGCCTTCAACCCAGTGCTTTTCGGCCGTCTGGGTGTACGTCTTGATATCCGGCGTGTTAGTTGGCACCGTGTGGTTGTTGATCCGACCGGAACCGCGGTTGGTCAGCTTGGTACCCGAGGCCACGTTGGCATTGATCAACCAGGTAGCGATCAAAGAAACCTTACCGGCCGGCGCCGTGCTAGGCGTCTTGCGGACAGCCGTCAGGTGGCCATTGCTGTAGGTAACGTTGTACTCGCTGGTTACGTCCTTGCCGTTTTCTTCAACACGGTAGGATTGCGGCGTTACCTTGTCTTGGAAGTCAGAGTAGTCATCATCAATCGTGACGTTGGTCAGGGAGTGCGCCAATGTGGCAGGATCTGGCAGACTCATGTCAACCTTGGTAGTTACGACATCATCATTGATATACGTCTTGCCATCAACCGTCTGCGTGCCTTCGATCCAATGCTTTTTGGCTGACTGTTCGTACGTGACGATTTCAGCATCGTTAGTTGGCACGGTACTGTTGTTGATCGTCCCCGAACCGGAGTTTTCAAATTTAGTGCCGCTTGGAACGTCGCTGTTGATCTTAAAGTCAACGACCAGTGAGACCGTGCCGGCCTGCGTCGTGGAAGCGTCTTTGCGCGTCGCCGTCACCGTTGCGTCCGCTGCATTGTTGGTAACGTTGTACAACGAGGTAGCCAGCTGATCATTTTCATAAACCTGGGCGCCTTGGTAGGTTACGTTGCTTGCAAATTTGGAATAGTTGTCGGTAACGGCCAGCGTCTTCATACCGCCTTCAACTTGTGAGGCCGCTGGCGTAGTCATCTTGACCGTGGCAGAAACCACGTCATCATTGATCTCAGTCTTGCCATTGACAGTCTGACTGCCCTGCGTCCAGTTCTTTTCCGGTGTCGTGGCCACGTTCAGATTGTGGTATTGGTATGAAACGTTATCTTTATCTGGCACACCTGGAGTAATATTTGCTACGTTGTAGTGATAGTTAATCGAGGAAGTTGGATTAGCTGTTGTTGGTAGAATCGTTGAAATTGTGAACCAATAAGAATTTAGAGCATCTTCTGGATTATTACCGAGAGCATTAGAGACATTGAACCGAATAACATTTGCACCATCATTATTAATTTTTAATAACCCAGCACCCCAGTAGAATTTATCTGAATTTGCGTTATCCCAGTTATTATATTCACTATGCGTACTATCATGTAAATAATAAGAGTTATCGCCATTAGCTTGTAGTGAGCCATCTGATTGGACATAGACTGATGATCCAATAAATGTCTTTGGTGTTTGCCCACTTAATCCTTTTGCACTTTCAACATCACCCTTGCCGTTATTATTTAATGACGACATTACAATGTAACCATCTTTAACGGATAGTCTATTGCCATCTTTATCATAATAAAGGTCACTTACAGTGACACCACTAGCATTAAAGAACATTGCACCATTAGTTGGTATTGAACTAATGGATAAGATAGTTTTTTCAGCATTATCAGAAGTTGTTCCTTCGTAACTAGCCCGTTCTTTCGTCCAGTTAATTGATGCAGTGCTAGTTGAACGAGTTAAGTCGCTGAATGTACGAACAATTTTAATAATTTGGTGTTTATTGCCATCTGCATCCACATAGTATGAATTTTTTAAATTCGTATATGTTACCTTAGCGAATGCCCCGTTTACTGAAGAATTATAAGCTAAATGATATCCATAGTTGCCATCGATGCCGCTTTTTTCGCTATTCCATGGATCAATTGCCGGTTGTTGTAAAATCTGAACATCCATTTTGGCTTCAGTTTCTTTTCCTAATGTCAGTTGATTTTGAATTTCTTGCGTTGTTAAGCCGTCTTTGTTTTCTTTAATACTTTTACGATATTCAGACATCTTTTGCTTCTGAGCAACAAGAGTAGTATCAATGAAAAGGTTGCTACAGAGCTAATAATCAGGTACTTGATTAATATAAAAATGACGATAGTCAGTTAATAACAGCTAAATTTTGACATTAGAGGTCAAGCTTAATCAAGCGATAATGGGATTAGGATAAAAGCAAGATCAAAATCCAAAATACTTACTCTGCTCAGAAGCAAAAGAACGATGATTATCAACAAAAGTTGAACGAATATAATCAACAAGTTGATAAATTAGCCCAACCACAACATTTTATTGGGTCAGAAGACTGGACAAACGCGTGGGGTGGCTATTTTAACTTTAAATTTAATTATGACGTTACGTACACTTATGATAAACATACAGATCAAGTAACAGTACATGATGTCAAATTCCATATTGATAGGTTGGAACCGACAAAACATGGTGGCGGTTTCTGGGATTCTGTTATGTTCACTGCTCCAGGAGTTTGGAATTCTATTCCTAAATCAACTCAAGATTTTTGGTGGCCTAATGGTGATGTTCCCGGCATTGACGGCAATCAACTCTGGCAAAATTCGGGAGCTAGGGTAGATAATGTATTTGCATTTTTGGCTCAGAACAATAAAACTGGCGAATACATTATCAAATATAAGCCTCTTTCACATTCTTATATGGTAAGCCGAAATAGTGACGGATCATTTACACTATTTACTGATATTAATCGGGATAACAATACAATTGGCTATGATTCAAATGGTGTGCCTAATCACTGGCGTCCTGGTTGGGGTGGCGAATCTTGGAAACAAAATCTTAGCATTCCAACACCACCAACACGTAAAACTACCTCAGTAAGCTATCACTACAACGTATCGTCAGTTAACCGCCTAAGATCCTTGGTCACCTAAGGATCTATGCAAGTTTCGTGTCTTGATTTTAAACTCTGGGAGTCCAAAAAGCCAGTTTTTGAGCAACATAAAAAAGCCCTACATCTGTAGAGCTTTTTAATATTTGCATCATTTAGTCTTCGCGCTTCCGCAGACCAAGAGCACCAGCAACAGCGACAATCAAGCCCATGCCAGCCAGAGCAATCGCTTCACGCGTGTTGTCACCAGTTTGTGGCAAGGTTTTAGTAGTGGCCTCACGCTTCTTCTGTTGTGCCTTGTAGGCTTCACGCGTCAACTGCGCAGTTGGCAGGTAGATGGCATTGCCTTCAGGATCAAAAGCCTGACCATCTTTAACCGTCCAGCCGGTTACTGGATTTCCATTAGCGTCAACGACTTGACCATTGGTGATTCGGTAGCCATTGGCCTTGGCTTGATCCTGAGCTTTAGCTTGAGCTTCTGCGCGCTTGATTGCGGCTTCTTGTTCAAGTTGCGCCGCTTGCGCCTGCTTGGCATTAACCAGATCGGCGTTAGCTTGATCCAGTGCGGCTTGGGCATCATCAACGGCTTTTTGGGCTTCATCGACTTGGGCTTGTGTAGCATCGGCCTGCGCGCTTAATTCAGCCAGCTTAGCCTGATCATCGGCCAGCGTCTGTTCGGCTTCGGCCAGCGCTGCTTTGGCGTCAGCCAAAGTCGTTTGTGCCGTTGCCAGAGTCGTTGGCGCATTCTGCAGATCAGCAACCTTTTGCTGTAAGATCTTCAGTTGCGCTTGATCAGCTGCAACTTGGGCTTGAGCATCAGCCACCGCCTGCTTTTTGGCATTCAAATCAGCTTGAGCATTAGCTAATGCTTGCTTCTTAGCTTCTAATTCGCCTTGAGCCTGATTCAGTGCGGCCTTTTCGGTGTCGTACTGAGCTTGTGCTTTGGTGACATTGGCCTGCTTCTTTGCCAGATCAGCCTGGTAAAGTGCCAGATTCTGCTTTGCTTGAGCCAACGTATCTTGATCCGCTTGGAGCGTCGCCTGCAGTTGCGTCAATTGATTCTGGTCCGTCTTCAAAACATTATTGGCGTCTTGAAGTGCACTCTGCTTTTGTTCAACCGTCTTTTGAGCCTTGACCACATTGGCTTGAGCATCAGCTACTGCCTGCTTCTTGGCGCTCAAATCGGCTTGAGCGTTGGCCAGTGCTTGTTTAGCGTCAGCCAATTCGCTTTGAGCTTGAGCCAGTGCGGCCTTTTCGGTGTCGTACTGAGCTTGTGCTTTGGCGACATTGGCCTGCTTCGTTGAGACGTCTGCTGAGTAGGCATCAACGTTCGCCTGAGCATTAGCCTGAGCCTGCTTGGCACTGGTCAGATCGTTTTGGGCCTGTTTCAAAACGACTTGGGCCGTCGTCAGATTCTTAGCTGCCGTATCAGCGTCTGCCTGTTTGTTAGCGACATTCTTCTGAGCGGCATCCGCAACGGCTTGCGCACTAACCGCAGCATTCTTGGCAGCCGCAAGCGAGGCATTGGCGTTGGACAAGTCAGTATTAGCTTGATCAAGCGTTGCTTTTTGTGCAGCCAATTGAGTAGTCAATGCCTGTTTTTGCGAGGTAAGCTCAGTCAGCTGATCTGGGACCGCATATTTGCTGTTCATTTCTTGAGCATACTTACCTGCATTATCAACAACGTGATTATTTGTAACAGAAATGATATGAACGTTACCCATTGAATCAATCATAACACCTAATGCTTCGGTTGTTGGATTACCAACTGAATTAGTTAAACCAGTTACGCCTTTAGCATGACCCCAGTCATCTTTGGCTGATTCATCAGTTATCGTTTGTGAAGCATCTTGGAACAACATATCTGTAACAGCCCCATAAAGTTGGCTCTTCAATTCATCCAAGGTTTTCGTAAACGTCATTGGTGAAGCAGGATTACCGTTAATCCAGTAGCCGCTTTGAGCATCTTCATACATTTGTGGAAGATAGTCCTTAAATGGTCCGTGGGCAAGGCCAAAATCTGCGGCTGCTTCATTAATCGTTTTTGTGTCATGCCATCCTTTTACAACAATATGCCATCCTGTAGCATCATACCCTTGGGAAATAGCTTTAGTAAAATCTAAGCTGCCTTGGTTAATTGTTAGCGGAATCATTCCAAGCTTAGCACGAATTGGATTCAACAATTCTGCAACAAATTGAGTCAACTCAATTTCTACGTCAGCTGACAGTGGCTGATCTGGTCCAAAAGTGATCTGAGTCTGCTGATCGGCCTTGTTAGACTTGTACTGATTCTCAGAAATAAGTCTTTGCGCAGCATCTTTTACAGCTTGACTCGTTGTAGCATTTTTCTCATTAAAGAAAGCCTTCAGCGCCTGAACATACTCGTCAGACACCGTAATGCTGTTCAGATTATCCAGCTTGTCTTGGACGTCGCTCAGCTTGCTGTTGGTAGCGTCGTAGGCATTTTGCGCGGTCTTTTGCGTTTGGCTGACCGCATCTGCCTTCGCTTGGGCCGCAGTTTGTGTATTTTGCGCATCGGTTAGTTTGGCATCCGCCGTCGTCTTCGCATTTTGTGCATCGGTCAAAGCACCATCAGCACTGACCTTAGTCGTGGCCGCATCAGCTTCTGCCGCAGACTTGCCGTTAACGTTGGCCTGGGCTTCATCGGTCTTCTTCTTAGCATCAGCCAGCGCTTGATCAGCATTAGCTTTGGCCGTGGCCGAGTTGTTTAAGATATCCTGCGCGTTCTTCAGATTGTCAGCCGCGGTATTCGTTACCTTTTGCTGAGCGTCAGTCTTGGCTTGAGCCTGATCAACGTCTTTTTGAGCGTCATCGGTCTTAGTTTGAGCCACGGATTGATTCGTTTGGGCGTTGGTTAGCTTAGTATCAGCTGTCGTCTTTGCATTTTTGGCATCAGATACGGCTTGAGTTGCATTGCTGATCTTAGCCTGGTCATTGGCAATCGTTGTATTTTGGTTTGCAATGTTGGCTTGATCCTGAGCGACCTTCGTATTGGCATCATCAACGGCTTTCTTAGCTTTGCCAGAGTCGCTGTTGTTTAAGATGTCTTGCGCGTTCTTCAGATTATCAGCTGCGGCATCCGTTACCTTTTGCTGAGCGTCAGTCTTGGCTTGAGCCTGGTCAACCGCTTCTTGTGCCGCATCGGTCTTGGCTTGAACCTGACTTTGAGCAGTCTGCGCATCAGTTACCTTTTGCTGATCACTGGTGATCGTTCCGTTTTGCTGATCAATAGCGGCTTGAGCCTTATCGATATGGGCCGGCGTTGCCTCGTCGGCGAGCTTTTGCGCATCGCTGACCGCGTTTTGGGCATTGTTAACGGCTGTTTGAGCTTGGTTGACGTTTTGCTGATCAGCATCAACGACCTTTTGTTGCTCATTGACAGCGGCTTGAGCCTGACTGTTGGCATTCTTGGCAGCCGTCAGCGTCTTGTTGGCATCGCTGGCCGTTTGACTGGCAGCATCAACCTTTCCTTGGGCTTGATCAACGGCCGCCTGCGCCTTTTGAGCCGGCGTAGCAACCGTAGCAACGGCAGCATTTTGTTCAGCAGCACTGGCAACGGTATCAGCACTGACAGTTTGCGTGGTAGTAACAGATCCTGCAGCCAGGGCAGCCAACTCGGCCCCTGCGGTCAAAACGATTTTTTTATTCCCCATATGTAACTCCTCGATTCTTGTTCTTTGACTAAAGCGATATGCAATATTTCTATTCGACAATCACATTATACATCTAAAACAATAAATGTAAACAATTTAACACGATTTTTTATTATGATTTATTCGTCATCGCCGAGATATTCCATCAAGACGTGTAGGAGTTCGGAATCTTTCTTTTGCAGCAGCATGATCAACACGTCCGTAACCTGTTCCGTGTATGAATCCAGCTGCGTCTCATCTTTGGCCTCCTTGATCATGTTAACCATCCGGGCCTGCGTATCCTTAAACCGCTGCCGAGCAATCTGTACCTGCAGCATCTGCCCGGCGATTGACTTATGCAGTTCATCGTAATAGTACGATAGTTGTTCTGCTGATCGTTCCGTCAACAGTAATGGATCGGCCATATACTTATAGATCATCGGCCGTGAAATGCCCGTCATTTTTGATATCTTGGATATTTGGAATGCCGCTCCTGACTTTTTGCGGGCCTTATCCAAAACCCACTCGGCTTTCTGCGTCATTGTCAAACTACTCATGGGTACCCCCTCTTTCGTATTTGTAATATTCTTTACACTTTTCATTTATAGTATAAACTATTTTACAGAAGTAAAAAAGATCAGCCACCTAGCTGATCATTAAATCATTTTCTGGTCTGGCGCAATAATTGATTTTTATTCTGACTAGATTAAGTATACTATAGGACGATCAAACCAAAGCGAGGTGTTAATCATGTCATCATCAGAATATGAAATTCCAAAGCCTGCCAACATTCACGAGCTGTTTGCCGGTTGGAAAGACGACGGGATTCGCGATCATGAATTAATTTGGAATGGCCCCTATGGTAATGAATTGCAATGGTAAGCTAAAATTTGCTGTAATCAAAAAGCACTTTCCAAATATCATGGAAAGTGTTTTTCTATCTTTCACGATTAGTTTTGAACGTCGTTTTAACCTTGTGAGTCTTTACCAACGGATCAATGACCGGGTTGTGCAGTTGGATGGCTCTTTCTTTGCTTGATGGCAGCAGACGCATCATTCGGCTAAAGAACTTATCTTCTTCCTCAGGCGTTTCGGCTTGATAGTAACGCATCAGATTGACCATATACTCCACTCGATCAAGATCATTAAACGGCAGAACCAGGTAATTTTCGCTGTTCCAGACGTTCATTGCCCCGTTAGCCGCAATCAGCGCCGTCCGCTTGTTGCCGTCTTGAAATGGCTGCAGTTTTGACAGTCTCGCAAAGACCTGCCAGGCATCGCGTTCGGTTCTTTTGGAGCTATTGAAGTCATTGACTATCATTTCTAAATCCCGTCTTGTTACCACTTCAGGAGGAAAATAGGCAAATGACGATGATTTATCAACAATGATTGAAATATTATCATCGGTATTGTACAGCGAATTACGCAAGTGCCCTGGAATTTCTGGATCTTCGTCCTCAGCAAACACAAACGCCTTATTAATCGCGATAATGCCATCAACAGAAAAGCCGTTTTTCTTGATTGCGGCAATTCCTGCCAATGCGTCTTTAAAAATACCGATATCTTTTTCCGACTGTTCCAAGGGTTTGGTGTTTCTATCATCAAGCGCTTTTTTCGTTTGCGCTACGGAGCTGCCATAGCCGTTCAGACTCCCGAAAGACGTGATAAATCTGGCCAATGCAGTATTATCCATAATATCGATCCTTTCTTAGTCGTAATTCAATAGTACAGACATCAAGAGCCATGATCATATTGATCAAATGTGGCATCAATACTCAGGATATAAAAGATATTGCCATTGATTTTTCCTAAAACTCGACCTTGTTTTCCTAACCGAAATACCCAGAAAACATCTCCGTCGCATTCTTCGTACCTCTTAGTTGACTTGAATTCAGGATTAATCGATACTCTGGTCTGTTCTTCAGAAATTCGTTCAAGTCCTTGATCTCTTCTGAGGTTCATCACTTCAACGATATCCTGCTGAGACAACTGATACATTCGTTCAAGAAGCTTAAGTCTGACTTTCTTTGTCACTGTTTTAGTTTGTTCAAGATTATACTTGGTGTCCCCTGTTAAAAAAGAAAGATTGAAGGCAAAGCGTTCAGCGTGGTGCCGTTCAATCTTAGTCTTATTTGGGAATTTTTGGCCCGCAAATCGATTTTTAATCTTCAAACTCAAAAACCCCGCCATAGAATTCTTTGATCTTTTCGTCGCTAATAACACTGCTTTGAGGCGTCTCTTGCCATGGCTTCTCCTTATGAGTTTGACGCATCAGATCATAAGCCGAGCTATAGCCATAGACATCATAGATGCTATTTAAGATATCCGCTGTTTTTTGATCTGCTTGCAGGGTCTTATAATCCTGTAGGGCCTTTTCGTCAATTTCACCGACTATTCCACGCTTGCCGGCATATTTTTCGTGAACCGCAACTACAACCGGACCATACTTCCAAGCAACCAAGTCATTGTCAAAGAGCCGTTTACCCGTCAGAACTAAATTGGCTGCTTGAATGTAGTAAAGCAGTTTCATCGCCTTCATCTGGGTAAGTTCTTCAATGTTGGGATTTTGACGCATATCCGCATTGTTTTTCACTCGAAGCCAGTTGACAATCTGAAAAACATCGTACATAACAGATTCTCCTTCCGTCTAGTCTACAAGTTTATCCAAAATAACGAGGATACGTCAACCCTATTCGTCATGTTGCAAACGTCGAGCTTCCTCAGCCATTTTCTGCAGGCGCTCAAACTTATTAACGTCCTCGTCAGGAATATTGTCGCCAGCAATCAGATGCTTGTAGTCCATGGCAATGCTGTAGATCTCGCCGACCTTAACGTCAGCACCATCGGGAATGATGGCGTCAAACTTGTTGTCCAGTCCGATGATCTGGACCGTTGCAATGCTGCCGTTGATGGCTTCGATTGATACCAGATCCAATGAAGGCGTGTTTACAGGCGTATTCATTTAACTTACCTCTCTTTTCGCTTTGGCTTTGCAAAAGATCGCGTTGGCGCGAGTTCTTGCTGTTTTGGTTTAGCAATCTGATTGTAAAACGTCTGCGTAGATTTTGTCGAGGATAAATACAGTCCCTTTAATTTTTCTGCCGGCGTCTTTTTCAGCAGCTCACGTTCGGCCGGCGTAAACTTGAACGGCTCCTGTTTGCCTTCCTTCAGCGCATCGTTCAGCTCATGGCGCGTGATATGCGCAACCAGGCGTACGACCGGCTTCAGTGTCTGATCATCAGGATCTGGAATCCCGCTCTGTTCCAACTTTTGACTCAGCACGTTGGCTGCCATTCGGTCATATTCCTTTTCGCTGGTCATTTTTTCAAGCTTCTGCAGTTGCTTGTAGTCAGGTCCACTATGATCAGCCTGATTGAGCAGCGCATCCAAATCATAGAGTTCGCTTGATTGCCATTTATGCAGCGGCAGTGCCTCAAATCCGCGAATTGACGCAACCTTATATTTAGCTGGATCAACTTCCATCATCTGCAGATTCTGTTTTGATACCAAGCGCGGCAGGCGTTTGGTCTGCCACTGGTCAAACTCGATTACGCGGTTCGGATTGTTTTCCAGCAGCCGTGATCCCGTGGCATCAATGAGCTTCTCCAGCCGTTCTGGCGTCTGCGTCCATTTATCAAGGATATCGACCGCAAACTTCTTCAGCTCTTGATAGTCCGCCAACTCCGGCGTATTCTGTCGCGCATCGCTGGGCAGGAACTTCTCTTGAGACTGAATCATTTCCTTTGGCTTGCTTTCGCCTGGTTCTCGTTGGGCAGCCGGCTTTTCAGCTGGTTTCTCCTGCGCGTCGTCTTTTGGTTCAGCCGTGCCAGGTTCTGGTTGACGTTCACCCGTTTTTTCCGGTTCTTTTGGCTGCGTCTGTTCTTTGGCCACTGACAGATCCTGATTCAGATCCTTAGCCAGGTTCTCAAAGCCAGGCAGCTTGTCAAAATAGGCTTTCAAGTCTTGATAGATTGGCAGGTCAATGCACCGATACTCCAGACTATGATATGAATCGGCAATCAGGTTGGACTTAAGACCTGCCTGCTTGGCGTAAACCTCAAAAGCCCGAGCGAAAACCTCAGTCGGCGTTTTAAAGTAGCCGGCATGCTTTTCCAGTGGGGTTCCCTTGGTCTTGGCGTCGAAATTTCTCTGATAGGCCTGCAGAATCTTACGAAACTCCGGCTGAATTGACAACGGCTTATCATCCGCCGTCAAATGCCGATCCAGGTAGTGGCCATACTCATGGACAAACGAGGTATAGCCGGCCGTTCCCGTCCCATCAGCCATATTCTGATAGATCTCGCCTGGCCGCCGGAAATCAACGACCAGTGTATTCTTGCTAGGTACATACATGCCTTTTGCCTTGTAGTTGCCTAGCTTGCGGAGGCGCAGAATCGGTTTTTGATCCCCAGCCGGCATAATCTTCAGCAGGCGCATCATTTCCGGTGAAAGCTGCTTATACAGATCAAGGTCTACGTCGTTATCAAGCTCAACGGCCTTGAAATACTGTTTCAGCTGCGTTTTATCCATCATCGCGCGGGTCTCTTTGTTGATCTGCTTTTTCTGCTCCCAGGCGCGGGCGTGCGTCTGTTTGTCAAGATCGCGCTCAAAGTGCTGTTCAATCACCAGGTTATACGCATCTGCCAGGTAGTCATGCAAAAACTTCAAAGCCAGGTTTGATTTTCGTGCTGCCTGATAGTCGCTCTCTCTGATCGTGTGCGTAACGGTCCCAAGCTTGGTGTTCTGCACGTAGATGCGGAATTTGTCGCTATCTTTATCATCGGCATGGCGTGGATCTGGCTGCGTTTTGGCAATAAATTCGTCATGCGTCCAGTTGCCGTATTCTTCCATCTCAAAGTAATAGTGATTGTATTTTCTAAACTCTGAATGCTCTAAAAGGCTCAGCTTCTCTTCAACCACCGGCCGGATTTTGGCTTTTTCTTCAGGCGTGTAGTCTTTGTTCTTGTCAAACTCGGCTAAAACGTCGGCCTTAAGCTTGGCATAGCCGATCGTTAAGTTGGCATTACCCAGTTTCCAGCTTCTTTTCACTACTGGATGATTAGTAAAATAATAGCTTTCCCCCTGATGAGATGTCAGATGGTTTGTCTGATCCATTGCAAAGTATTCTGAATATGGCTTGCCATCCTTTGCAGTTCCTTTAACCAAATACATTTTCAAATCATCAACGGTAGATTTTCCCTTAGTACGTTCTGCTACTACATACTTAATCCGGTTTAATTCCTCGCTGTCATCAGCCGGTTCAACAGAATCAATGTTTTCAAATTTTCTTGAACCATCATATTGGAGCTTAACCGAATTTTGAAAGTCCTGATCTGACCATTCCCCATTCTTGTAGATAAACTGTGCCGTCTTGCGCCAGGCAGTAAAGAGCGTGTCTTTGTCGGTAAAGCGCAGCACATTGCTTGGTGCAGCAATACCATATTTTTTCTTCAGCAGACTGGTCAATGGATTGGTCAATTCTTCAGCCATTTTTAGTCACCTCATCATAGTTTTATTTATATCTACGATAAGATGAGTCGGCTAAATTCAATCTTTGGCCAGGCCTAGTCATTCGTTTGATCGACAAATTTTGCAAACATTAGAAGTTCATTATCTTAATCATTAACTTAGTATCTTGATCAAGATTTTCATCTAAAAAGCGTCAGCCGGACAAGCCAGCCAACGCTTGATTGAAAAAACAATAGTAATGATCAATACGATTTATCGTTCTCGAGGCTTTTTTTGCTGATGTGGAATTTGTTGCGTCGTTTGCCACAACGCTTGCCAATTAGGATTTTGAATGGTACTTACTACACCAGCCACTAAACTCTTAAATTCGATATTATTATCATTACGTGATAGTAATCCTAAAGTATGTTTATTATAGTCTCTTTCTATTTCTCTATAATTTTCTTTCAAAGCACTTAGTACAAGGTTGCCGATATTGTATTGTGGACTAGCCGATAATGCAGTTTTCTGATCCCCTTTATAACGTTCTCGTCGCACCTCATTTATTAACTTTGAAAAATTTGTCCAATCATAGTTAGTATTGTTTAAATAATCTGAAATTTTAATTATGTCATAGAGATCCCTGCTACGGGCAGTATATTTAGAATTATTAGGATCTTGTAATACATTTAGATAATTATCTGCAATAGTCATTACTTTATCAATCATTGTACGTTCAGGTCTCTGTACCAATACTTCAAAACCTTTCAATTCTGGAAAGTTTAAAAGTATTTGTTTAGTTCCTCCAACACTTTCCAAAATATAATTTGAAATATAAGATTGTATCTTTCTTTTTTCTATTGGAAAACCCGGAGAAAATGTTTCTTCCTCAATTTTTATATATTTTCTTAAAGATGGCTGTTTAATATCTGCAGGTATTTCGACAGCTATTGCATTCATATTACGTCTTTCACTGATGCCATGCTCCTCATTTTCTGCATGGTATGGAAATTTAGTCGCCTTAATCCCAGCAGTTATATTTCTGAATTTTTCTCTATTTAATTTGCTCTTCGAGAAAGTGCTTTTATCTTCTAGTGAAACTGCTAAATCTAAATCTTCGGAAAATCTATTGGTAATTCCATAACCTTTTGACAAAGACGTACCACCTTTAAGGATTATTGAAGGATCAATTTTAACAATTTGTTGGAGAACCAACATCATGAAATAATCCTTAACTACCTCATCAGGTCTCAATCCATATTGCGTAGCAGTATTATTTACAAGTCGTTTAAACCCCGCGTTTTCGTATAAGTAATGAATCATAATAACCTTCTTTAATGATTTTTCTTATTTGTTTTGGTGGTAGTAATAATACTATTCTTTTAATCTCATTCAAAGATATGCCATCGCTCAAAGCATAAGCAGCTAATTTATCTATTATTTCTGAAGAAGCAAAGTTGTCAGTTGCCAGCATGCCCGGAGTTAAGACGGTATCTAATGCTGCCAGAAATTTTTGATTTTCCTTCGTTATCTTAGTAAGTCCTGGCTTAATTTCGACACCAACGTTGCATATCCGCTTCGTGACTTTTCGTTTAACGTTATTTGTTGTCAGTGTAATGACTCTGGCAATCTGATTGCTCAATCCCAACCATTCAAGCAGATCCGCACCATAGATATAACCACTATTATTACTTAAATACAGATAGTCAATAATCTCATTCAGTCCCGCAATATCTTCAATTGGAAAGCCTAAATCGTTGTTCCATTTAACGAATTGATACAAGCCCGAAACGCCAAAGTCGGCCAACTTATTTTGTTGTCGCAGCCGGTTTAAGATTGTAGTCATCTCAGCATCGGTAGTGCCATACTCAGCTGCGTTGATATCCTTACGTTGAAACAAACCATCTCCATACTCTTGCCACAAGCGTTCCTCAACCATCTGCATCTTACTGATCGTTTTTAACATGCTTCCGTACCTTTCTTTAAATGTTATTTTCCGTATTATTATAATACCAAAAATAACATTAGAGCTATTAAAAAGCGCCAGCTGGTCAAACCAACCGACGCTTGCTTGGAAAAAACAATAAACGTTTCTATTTTAGGGAATATGTTTTGACCTGCAAAAGGTCTAACCATATACTAACACATTCACCATCATTTTGATATATAGAATACAGCTAAAATATTATTTTAGCGTTCTTTTGCCTTCTTAGGATAAATCATTGGCTGACTCTGCACATTCAGCTTGCGCAACAATTGAACATTTCCTGTATTCTTCAAGATCTTCATTGCCAATTTCAGTCGCTTCTTTGGTGGGTTGCCATAGGCATTGCGCAGATAGTCCATAACTCGTTCTTTGGTTTGATCTGTCTCATAGTTCCGTTCAACAGTCTTCAGAGCCTGACTGATCACGTCATGTTCCGAAAGCAATTGTCGCTGACCGTTGATGATACCTTCGAATTTTGGTGTAAAGCGTTTCCTATCCAGTCGGACCAGTCCCGCCCGTTCCAGGCTCTTGTTCAGCTGTTTATAGTCCAGATTCCGCAGCTTTGCAGGATTCTTGCCATATGCGGTAAGAATGAAATCGTTCAGTGTTTCACCCTCAAACATCAGACCGTTGTTGGCATTGCTATCCTCAGTCAATTCTTGATTCTTGGCTTTTTCGATTCTCAGATCCTTGTAAAAGCCATCCAGCTGCGAGTACTTTTCGTTCTCGTTACCCTTGTGGACTCGTTCGTCAATTCCAGAACTCCAGACTTGGATATCGTAGCTGCCGGCATCGTATCGCCCATAATCAGCCTGGGAAAGCAGTTCTTTGACCATCATATCAAGATTTTTCTTGGTTTCCGGATAGTCCAGTTTCGTCAGCAACTCTTTGGATTTATCCATCAGCAGCTTCTTGGTGACGAAATCAGCATTATCAGGTTTCGTGATAACAATATCTCGGTATTCAAAGATCGCTGGATGGACAAACAGTGGCGCATCAGCCGGCAGATTATCCAACTGATCTGTCATATTCTTTAGTCTATAGGTCTTTTTGTCAGATGGCAGACTATCATCGGCTGCCGCCGTACCAAACACTGCCCATCGACCATCGGTTAATGCTTCAGCATAGCTTTCGCCTTCACCTTGAAGCCGTTTCTCAATAAGGTCCAGTCCCTCATACTTCAGTGTTCTGTTCAATCGTTGGTAGTCCCACTTATCAATTTCGCGATTCGTGTATTCGATTGCCGGATCTTGATGATAGTCACTCGTCCCGGCTTTTTTGATCATTTCCTTAGCAATCTGTACTTGATTGTGCGGCGTAGCTGGTAGATTATGTTTTTTCAAGAGAGCTGCTGCATCTTTTAAGACCTGCTTTTTGGTAATAAAGACATGCTCCAGGTCCCATTCATCCATTTCTCTTGCTGAAGCGATATTGTTTTGAGTAAAGCTTGAAACGTATACCGGGACGTCATCTGGCAATTTGTCAAAGTCATCCAGATCTTTAATCTTGTAAGTAACGCTATTATGATAGGGTGCAAAATAATCATCGTCACCCACGTCATACGCGCCATACACTACCCAGTTGTCATTCTGCTTGATTGCATAGCTATCGCCCAGACCCTCACGCTTTTCATAATCGCCCGAAACAACTACTTTTTCATCCTCTACGCGCTCATCCTCTCGCTTATCGCGCAGTCTAGCTGATTCGATTCCTAGGTTGGTGCTTACATAGTAGCTATCCGGCTTATAGTCCCAGGGCTGGCAGTCGATTGAAAGATTAACATCTAGGTATTTGTCTAGTCCCGGCACTTCAAACAGATATGGCACGGTAATCGTAAATACTTTCATATCGTATTTCTTGGCTGGAATCTTCGCCAATCGCTCATCAACCTTCTGAATCAGATGACTGTTTTCCAATGATAGTTCGTAACGCAGACCGTTGATATCAAAAAGTGCAGCATCATCGAAATCTACGACTTTGACTTTAGGCTCCTCTGCCATTGCAATCACTCCTTTAAAAATTCACTCATGTTGAGCTTATCTGCGCTGAAGAAAATTCAATCTTTGGCCAACCTCGGTCCAAGCTTGGAACGAGGTTAAAAAAGAGCCAGAACCAAAAAATCGTCGTCAATCAACAAAGATTAACGACGATTTTGATATAAAACCCTCATGTACGGTATAGCAAAGCCAGCCATAATGAAGGGATCGATCTAGATATATGATAGATAAGAAAATAATAACATTCAATAGTTACTCCTATCTGTAAGTGCAAGTGCTATAATAAAAAAGATGAGTTGGGGCTTGATATGGCTATAGAGGACCCACGTTATTAATCAAAAAAAGGTTAGCCCGTTGTGTGTTAATGGAAATCGGCCTTGTCCGTACGTCACACGTTAAAAAAAACTACGATGATCAAAGACGTCCTTTTGGGGGCGTCTTTTTATTATCGTTCCAAGCTCTTCTTTTTATGAATCAATTTAGTTTGCGACTTTTGTGCAGCAATGATCTTGTCGGCAACCTTTAAACGCTGACTTATTGGTATTTCGGAATTGCTTAGATACTTAATGGCGTCATTACTCGTTGCGTCATGAGCATAGATTGTTTTAATGATTTTTCTAGCTTCGTTTAAACGTTTACTTTCATGTATTTTGATGGCATCTAGTCCTAATTCTTTATGAAAATATTTTAAAGTTGTGTAGCGATATTGAGAATTCAATGGTTCTCCACGGGAAACCTCTTTTTTATAGCCGCTGACAAAATTTTCAATCTTAGTTAGCAATTCTTCCTGCCGCTTTGTTAGTTCTTTGTATTGATCGTAATTAATATATCCTCTGCTGACTTTGAAATTAATATCATTTCTAACTACTAATAATTTCGTTAAATCTAATCCGGCTTGAGGCTTATTAGCGGTTGGCAGTTCCAAAACTAGCTCTGGAAATTCTCTTACCAATTTACTATTCAGCTTACTTCTAAATGGAACGAAATACGTATTATTATCGTCAGCAATTAGAGTTCCTTCTACATAAGGACGTTCTCTTTTCTTAAGTGCCTCAGGTATGGGCTGATTAATCACTAATTCATTGTCTTCATTAAAATATTTTCCATTCAATTGGACAATAATTGGACGTTGCATAATAGCTTCTCCATTCTCTATATGTTATACTTAACGGGAAAGAGTTGGGGCTTGATATGGCAATAGTGTACCCACGTTATTAATCAAAAAAAGGTTTGCTCGTTGCGTGTTACTGGTAATCAGCTTGCTGTACGTCACGCGTTAAATCAAAACCTGTAAAGAGCTTCCAAGCGTCCATCATGGGCGCTTTTTTTGTTATCGTTCTCGCCCCTTCTTTAGCGGCTTGACCTTTGATATTTGATAGGCAATCTGATTCTTAGTCTGATTCTGCCTGTTTTGCCGGCCTTTAATAATTCGACTCGCCAGTTCTGCCCGTTTATCTAGCGGAACCTTGCTGCTATCCAAAAATTTCGTTACCTGTTGGTTAGTCTGATCTTGTACATAGTCTTTTTGCAGAATCTGCTTGGCATAATCAATTTTCTTTTGCGTTTCAAGATCTTCAGGTTGTTCTTTCTCGTAGACGATCTTGCTGACTTCATCAGCCGTAACTTTCGGCAATTCCAAGTCTTGACTGCCAGCATGTTCCGGTGCTTTTGCCAGCTGCTGGTCAAAAGCCTGCTGCCATTCCGGCTCCTGATAGTCGTCAAAACTCTTGAGCATGCTCAGCGTTTTCTGATCATAAGGCATCAGCAAATGCGTATCGCCTGGCATGCCGTAATCGCCAATAATTTCAATGGCCTTAGCCTGACCTTCAAAGCCGGGCAGCTGCTGATCGTGCAGATCAATCACATTCATCAACACGGCATCATCTTCATGAATTCTTTCCAAGCGGACCAGCGGCTTGACCGTAAACTTAAACTTGGTGTCATAAAGATCTTCGGCTGCCTTAATAGACGCCGCCATTGAATCGGGGTGTCTGCTGGTTTCATAGCCGTCCGCGTTAGCCTGTTTGATCAGCTGATCCTTTGTAAATGCAATCGGCTCAATCCCATCATTAAACACATATTTGACTTGATCCTGCTGTTTCATAATTGTCCCTCGCTTTATTGATTTTGCCTTTGAGTCTAAATGGCGGCTCAGAAAATCAATCTTTGGCCAACCTCGGTCCAACCTTGGAACGAGGTTAAAAAAAGAGCCATTACTCAATTGAGCAATGGTTCCTTAGTTAATGTTCCTTGGCTTTTGCTTGGGCCATACTCTTTGATAGGCGTTGACTTGGATTCAACTTCACCAATCTAACGTTTTGAGTATTTTCAACTACTTTGATTGCCAGCTTCAAGCGCTTGTCAATTGAATTGTTGGCCGAATCGCGTAGATAATTACTGATGAAAACCGCCGTCCGATCCTGTACGTAATAGTTTTCAACTGCGTCTAGCGCCCAGCTGAGGACGTCATGTTCGGATAGCATATGCTTTTGGCCATTGATAATGGTGCCAAACTTGGGCCTGCGGTGCTTTTTAACCAAACACTCAAAGCCCATTTTTTCCAGGCTCTGGTTCAGTTTCTTGTAGTCCAGCTGCCGAATTCCACGGTTCAGATCACCATCTTCAAGCGTATAGGCATTCAAAAGAAAATCGTTTAAGGTCTGCCCGGCACCTTTAGGGAGTGTCGCCGCAGCCGTGCTATCTGCCTCAAGCACCTTATTCTTGCGCTTATCAATTCTGGGATCCTTGTAAAAGCCATCCAGCTGCGAATTTTGTTTTTGCCTAGTCTGACCCTTGTACATATTTTTAATTAGGTTGTCATGAGCGGCCTGAATATTGCTGGAACTGGCGTCATCTAATAATTCTTTTGTGATTAGACTTATATTGCGATCGGTTCTGGGAAAATTCGTAAGTCTTAAAACATCATTGGCATATTCGGTCAGCATCTTTTCGGTTACGAAATCCTGGCTATCTTTCTGCATGATTTAATGCTCCTTTCTCGCAACTAACTAGCGTTCTTTTGCTTTTGGCTGAATCTGCTTGGCCATGGGTTTTCGTATCAAATGCTCTACCTGATCTGCTAATCCTTTTTCAATTGGCACCAGTTTGATTCGATCATTCTTTTCGACGATCTGCGTGGCTAGTTTTAATCGCTGAGCTTGGTAATCCTCACTATAAGGCTTCTGCTTTAATACTTTTAAAGCAGAGGTCTTTACATCGTCATCAGCATAGTGATTTTCCACCAGTTCGATTGCCCTTTGCAGCAGCTTATGTTCCGATATCGTCTGCAATGTTCCATCCAGCGTGGTGTAAGTATATTTCGGGACGGTACGTTTGCTATCTAATCGCTGAAAGCCATTCAACTCTAAGTTCCAATTTAGAAACTCAGGATTCAGTTGTCGGTCAGCATAGAACTCGTAGTCCTTTAGATAGTCGGCCACCGTTTTAAATTCTTTGGTTTTGGTTTCAATCGACTCATCACGAACCAATGGTTTGGACTTTACCTGGTTGATTCTTGGATCAAGAAACCAGCCATCCAGAGCTTGAAATCTGCCATTCTGGCCCTTTCCTAAATCATCGATGACGCTCCAATAAGTGTCATACAAGCAGGAACCATCGGCAACGTCGAGAGTCCGGTAATTCTTGATATCACTTTGTTTAAGGATACTCCGCGCGACAATTTCTCTATTGTGCTGGTTGATTGGATATAATCCATATGCATATGTTGTTAAGGCATCAGTGGCCATCTTATCCAAATCATGTTTAGTGGTTGGCTTGACCGAAGCTGGAATAATCGCTGTATTATCATTCCAGCTTGCAAAAATTGGGACATCATCAGGCAAGCTGCCTAGATCATCGATATTCTGCAGCTTATAGAAGCGGCAGCTTTTTCCTTGCCGATCAACTGCTTTGGCACCATGGATAGTCCAGCTGTTACCAGCCTTTTCAGCATAACTGTTATCGACCCCTGCCAAATAGCTGACTTCAGGCTCCTCTACCATTGCCATCACTCCTTTCTACATTGAGCTTATCTGCATTGAAGAAAATTCAATCTTTGGACAACCTCTGGCCAACCTCGTTCCAACCTTGGAACGAGGTTAAAAAAGAGCCATCACTCAATTGAGTAATGGTTCCTCGATTAACGTTCCTTGGTTTGCTTTTTGGAATTGAAAATTGGCTTGGCATGCGTCTGGCGAGCAGCAATGATATTGTTCGCAACCTTCAAACGTTGAGCAATTGGCCGTTTAGGATTCTGGAGATACTCGGCTACTGCCATGCTGGTTTGATCCTGGGCATAGTTTTTTGCCAAGACTTTAGCTGCCCGTTCAATCTTTTGCTGCGCCAGCGGTTCCGCAAGTGGCTTAATTCCACTCTCTTTCAATGCTTGATTCAGTTCTTTAAAATCGACGTCGGCCCGGTTGCCAAATGCCGTCCGCATGAAGTCGCCGGCTGTTTCATCTGCATAGGCTTTGCCGCCCCGATCACTGGCATCATCAGTGAGTGTCAGTTTTTTTACAGCTTCAACCCGCTCATCATGATAGATAACTTCCTGCGTCCGTTCCTGCTGCTTCTTTAGCTCTTCTAAGCCCTGACGCACCATCGACTGCAGCTGGCGTGGCGTATACCGTGGCGTCCGCTGTTCATAGTGCAGATAGTCAGACATATCGCGCAGCATGCTCAGACTGTTGCTGATTCCAGCTGGTGCGTTCTCATAGCTTGGATAGGCATGATGCAGATAGTTGAGGTACTGTTTGGCCATTTCTTTTGGCTGCACCGGCCGTTCTGGATTCATCTGCCGATAGACGTAGGCAGTCGCCCGTGCGTCCGCCAGACTATCATGAGCATGTTCATTACCCCAGTCGTAATCATAGAAATCGGCAGCCTGCCCCAGCTTTTGCCACTTGTAAGGCGTCTTGTTGAAGCCTTTTGGATAAGGATTCGGTTCACCAACGGCCTCGGCAAATTCCAGCATCAGATCATGATTTTCTTTAGCGGGATCAATCTTAATGCCATTCGCTTTCAAAAAACGATCATCAAAATTACGTTGATTGTATCCGACTACCACATCGGCCTGGTCAAAAATCTCCTGCACTTGACCAGTCCAGGCTTGAAATACTGGGCAGTCCTGCACGCGCTCTGGAGTGATTCCATTGACGGCGGCCGCCTCTGGCCACTCGTTCTTTTTCGTTGGCTTGAACAGCTTGTTAAACAGTTCATTGCCATCGCCATCAACGATTGACAGCTGCAGAATATCATCGTTCTGCGGATCAAAGCCAGTCGTCTCCATATCGTAGCTGATGACTTTGGGGCTTATCTTCAGATCGTGCTCAATTTTTTTGGCAATTTCTTGATAGCGCTCATCGATCTTATCCTTATCCAGATCGTATTCAGCCGATGATTCAATGGCTCTGGCAGATTCAGCCATTTTTTTCATTGCCAGCCGATCGAGTGTATCGTTGACATCGGCGTTCATAATCTCGTCAAAATCGGCAACAATGATTCGATCATCAGTTTCCCGCAATGACTTATCCTTCAACCATAAGTAGGTCTTGACTTCTCTGGTATAATAATTCGTTTTCTCATCATAAGGTGCCGCTAAAAGACCATAATGACTCGCAAGCTTTGCAAAGCGTTCGTTGTATTTATCGACCGCATCGCGTTCTGCCATACCGTCCAGATTATAGTTTTTCGGATTTTCACGCAGATCGATGCTGACCTCTTCTGCTGAAATCCCGGTGTGCGTCCATTCGGTTGCTTCTAAGATGGTCTCGGCCATTGAGTAGCAGTTGTATTTGGTATCAGGCAGATCATTGTTCCGCAAAACCTCTTGCGCCGATTCCAACAGCTCCTGTTTGGTGGTAACTGACATTTCTTTCGGTGCCAGGAGGATATCAGGCGTCGCATGTACGGGCGCATCATCCGGCGCATCTCTTAAATCGCCGGCAAACTTATAGCCGACCTGATCAGCTTCAAGTTCTTCCAAGGCCGCATGAGTACCATGGATCTGCCATTCGCCGTCCTGCTTGATCGCATAGCTGCCAGCCCAGCCCAGCATCAGCTCCGGATTTGGCGCTTTTTGATCATTGATCTTTTCCAGGACTTCCATGTAGCGTTCCGCTGAATCATCAGTTACGTTGTCCAGGGTCAGCTGGTGATCCTGGACCTCCTGATCAATCTCCTGGCGGTGTTCAGCCAGATAGTCCTGGATTGCCGGCATGATTGCTGGGCTTGCCGTGTTATGGCCAAGCCACTGATCAAATGCCGCCAATTTCTGATCGTCTGACGCCGATCCTTTGACTAACCAATCCAGATCGCCATTTTCAACCAAAAAGTCGCCTTCCTTGATGTAGTCGTATACCCAGTCGCGGATAATTGCTCCCGTCAGCCGGCCGTAAATATCGTTCTGCTGTTCAAACTTGTCGGCCGTGAAATTCCAATAAGCTAAAAATGCCTGCAGATTCTTTAATTCTCCGTATTCTGCCATAATCAGCGCTCCTTTGCTTTAGTCTTAACTGGCTGCTGCATTTTCTGCTGCGTCTTCATCTGATACAGTTTGCGACTGGCCGTCCGATTGATCTTACTGGCCAGGCTGACCGACTTGACAAACATCGTCTGCAGCTCATCAGGCTGCAAGTTGGCCATAGCCTTGCGCTCACTGGCGCTGAAATGGAAAGACTGATCCGTGAGACCAGCACCGGCAAAGGCCATATGGCGTGCCATATGCGTCTGCACGGCATGAATCTGATTGCGTCCCCATACCCAGTCCGGCTTCGGCACTCTCAGTTCTAGCAGAGCATCAACCACTGCGCCCAGTCGTTCCGGCTCTGAAGATTGGTGCATCAGACTGCGCTGGCTGACCAGTGCTTGTGCCGGCATTTTGACGTTAGGATACTTGGCAGCAATCTCATCGGCAGAATACATCTTACCAACGTCAAACGTAACGGGTTGACCAGGCTGTTTAGCGTTTGGTACGAATACCTTGACGCCTTCGAGCTGATCAAAATCAACGCCTTTTAAATCTTCTTTCTTATCATGACGGATCCAGGCCTGCTTCGTCATAAAGCCCTGTTCCGGACTGGCCTGCGTCAGCAGCAAACTGTTGACCCGACCATAGTCCACTACTGGACTGACCCGATCAACCAGCTTTTCCATTGCATCAATGGTCTGCGTTCCGTCTTTCAGTAGCTGTTGCGCCTTGCGACTGACGGCAAACCGTTCAATTTCTGCTGGCGAGACCTTTTTTTCCTGTTTCTTTTCCTTATCCATGTTTCCACGCTCCCTTAGTTTCGAGAAGGCATAAGCGTCATCAAACGTTTCAAACTCAAATGGCTGCTGACTCAGATCACTATTGTTTAAGCGGTCCAAAACAAAATAGTGGTTGCTGTTTAGATCATGAGCCAGGTAGATACCCTGGTTCGCCGCTGCTGGCGGGCTGGTCATAATCCGCCCGAGTTCGTGCATTGACAAGCCAATTGGATTCAGCATCTTCTCACCGCTTTCCTTGATTCTTGGCTCTAGGATAACGGGAATTCTCAGGAATCAATCTTTGGCCAACAAAAAACAGCCACTAGATTGACTAATGACTGATTAGAAAATATGAACTCTATTTATCAAAGAGCCTTGACCAGAAGCCCTTCTTTTTAACTGGTTGATTCTGACTGCTTGCCAATTTACTCATAGTTTGCACTAAAATTTCATTTTGCTTATTTTGCTGTTCAAGAAGAGTTTCTAGCTGTATCTGCTGACGTTCATTACTATGAATTTTGTTGTAATAGTTTCTAATTAACGGTTCTCCGATAAATTCATCAAATCGATCAATATCTAGTAGCATACCGCTATCATACAACTCTAAAGCAATCCCTTCTTTTCTGGGAAACATATTGTAATAGTTATCTAAACTCTCATTGATATTTTCATAAGAAGTGCCTTTGAAACTGTTAAAAATAGATTTTGCGACATTAAAGACGTTATCTTTACCCTCAATGAATGAAACATGTTCAAAATTATCGTTTTGAATCAGCATTCGCCAGTTAGTCTTATTGCAATCTCTCTTATAGTCGTAATTTTCCCAAATTTGACTTGGAAGCTTTTCAGCCTGACCAAACTTATCTAATAAATTGTAAAGGATATCTTTAGTTAAATACAGGTAATCATCGATTAAATGACTTTCTTCATTACCATTCAGATGATTTAATCGTTCATTCAAATGCCACGTTACATAACGGTAGATATGATCATTTACATTATTGATCAAAATCTTGTAAGGAATTTCTTGCTGATTGTCCAATTTCCAGTCTGAAGTAAAAGATAAATAGTATGTTCGTTTGGTAATTTCCTCAAGGTTGTTAATAGGTTTATCTCCCTTATTGTGATTCATGGCAAAGATGTTCACATTATGAACCCCATTCACAATCCGAAGCGAGGACCAATCTTTTATAGCTTGAATGGCATCTTTATAACTTAGAAAATTACCATTCAACTCATCAACAATCATTGGTGATATGAAACGCTTTGATTTTAAATAGTTACTTAGGAAATTTATAGCAGGAATTGGACGCGCATTAGAGCCATTGATCTCGGTATATTGAATAGTTTTTGAGCAATCACCAACAAATGGTTTAAAGTATTTAGATAATAGTAGTGTCTTTCCAGTTGATCCACGTCCAATCAACACCATTGACATAGGAACCTGATCAGGATTTTTGGCAAAGTTAGACTTTTGATAGACTTCTTCGCGAATCTTCCAAATTAATGGCGCCGTCATTAAATAAAGAAAAGCTGACAAAGCTTGGTGACTTTCATCATGTTCCTTGTTTAATTTAAAGCTTCTAATAATGTCAATAAAGGTTTCAACGTCATCTCTAGTAACTAGATCACTATTAATTGTTAGCGGGTGAAATAATTCATTGCCATCATCTTTTACCATAATCTGATCGTGATCATATGCCCACATCGGTTTTGGATATAAGTCACTGGCCTTCATTTCTTTAGTAACTGTTTTATTTAATGTTTGGTAGGTAACTTTTTTAATGCTTGATTTTACCTGGTCTAAATTACGTTTTAGGTTTCCGTTTTGTGTGTAGGTATTCTTCAATATCTCTACGGTTTCAGGTTTCATCAAGAGATTGCTTTCGTCATCAATTTTACTGCTAACCAGCTGCTTAACTGCCGAGGGACTAACGACAACTGTCTTGTCGCCGAGTTTATCAATTACATCATTTGTAACAACTGCTGTAATTTCAGCATAGGTTGTTTTACTGCCTAACTGTTTAATAATCTTTCGATCTATGTACTCTGTACTATCAAAAGTAAAATTGTGCTTAAAAAGGTTTTTATGATCCTTATAAATCGAAAAGTCAGCACTATTATTCTTATCTCCCCGGTACAGCCAAAGCATTTCATAATTATCGTGTATCGCCTTATTGGTTAGATTCATTGACCCATTAAAAATAGCAAATTTATTTTCATTCTCTAAAATAAAGTATTTACTATGGAATAAGTGATCTTTTGTAAAATGAAGCTGAAGCGTACCATCAGAAATCCGTTTCATGAATTCATCACTGGCATTCTTAATTTCCTTAACTCGACGAGAAATATCAAAAAGTTGGTTTAGGCTTTGGCCGGTCTTCTGATCTTCCATACCTAAAATTAGCTTAATATTTTTAAATCGTGGCAACAGCTCTTTTTCCAGGATCTTGAAGGAGCCTACGAAAGATACGCCACTAAAAGTATCAAAGCCATTCGTTAAGCTAAAAAAATCAGAATCCTTTAGCATCACCTGATTATTTAAATCATATATGCTTAACATTATAGTCACCCCCTTAATTGACAATTATAGCCATTAAACAATTTTAATCACGATCAGTCCCAATATCCGTCATCAATATCATTAAGATATAGATTGTAGCCATGAATCACATCTTCAAGTGGAATTACATGATCTCCTTTTGGATCACCATAAATGGTAATACCTAAAAAGGCACCCTTTGGATCATCAGATAGCGATCTGCCCAATAACCGACAGCACTCAGGAACCGTGAAGTTGTTGCCGATATATTCAGAGACTCCTTCTCCCAATACTGCCTTGCGCGTCTGGCCAATTAGTTTAAATGGAATTTTATCACCAGCAACCTTTCTAACTTCAGATTCAGAAACATTAAAAGCTTTTGCTAGTTCGGCTGCAGTAAAGTGGCCACGTAAGATTAACATTTGCTCACCTCAATTCAATAGAGCAGCCAAGCTCTTTACCTGCTAACGCCACAAAATCATTTTTCATCAACGTCTTGGCGAAGACAGATAATTGACTAAAATAGTTGGCAAAATGAAGTTCCAGATCAGAATAAGCAATCCGACAAGTAATATTAGTAATCTTTCCTGAAATTTGTGCGGATTGAATAACCTGGCCATTTTCCAGAATCGATGCAGCAACCGTAATCTTGTCCTGCTCTCTGTTAAATTCGCAGTGCAAGTCAAACGGGTAGTATTCCAGCAGATCCTTTGGCTGCACATGCAGGTACTGGCACAACTGGTTTAGCGTGGCCAGCTGAATACCCTTGGAGTTGTTCTGTACCAGGTAAGTTAAGGTTGTCCGTGATAAGCCGGTATCTTTAGCTACTTGTGTAATGCTCAGCTCACGTTCGCTCAGCAGCATCTTCAAGCGATTAAAAATCATGATCTATTCCCTCTTGCTTTTTATTATTATTGTACAGTATAGTGAACGTTTTTCAACAATATTATTCAAATATATTGATTTTTGTACTAATGATAGTATAATAAAAATATAGAAAATGTTCATAGTAGTGAACGTTTTCTATATAAAATAAACGTCTAAGGGGATATAATTATGACTGACCATTTTACCATTACGTTTTTGTCAATTCTGCTAGGAGTAACACTAGCCGATCACAAGTATGATCTGGCAGCTGTACTCATTTTCACTTTGGTTGCCTATCTGTACTACGCCTGGAAAGGCCGCAAGGAACACAAAAAGGCAATCGACTACTTTTTTGAATAATAGCCGATCGCCTCTTGTAAATAAATAAACCTGATAACGCGACTTCACAGTTGCGTTATTTTTATTTTAACAGAAATTCGAGATATAATCACGGAAAGATAAAGGAGTGCATTATGAAGCAAGAATTGACTGAAATCACTTTCTAATTAAACTACTGATTTTGTCAGCTGTTTCCTTATCCTTGAAGGAATAGCTATTGCCGTATGATGGATTGCTCTGCAGAATATTCAGGAACTTTTTCACGTCAAACGACTCTGCCAGTGCTGTTAAAAAGATGCTAAGATCCTTGACCTTTCGCCGCTCCAGGCGCGATGCTTGAAAAGCAGCCAAGAATACTGCCTGATCAAGCTGGTCAAGATCCGTCAGTTCAATCGTGTGCAGGAAGTCTTGAAGAACGCTCTTCTCATAGGCATTAAGCAATCGGTCAACCGCAGTTTTCTTAGCCAGTCCCTGTACCAGAACACCAACTGCTGCCAGCATTTCGCAAAGATCACAGTCGATTGTCGGCATATTGTGCCTTACTGCTGCATCGGTACTGATTCGCGAACGATTCTGCAGATGAGCATCAATGCGCTTTTCAATTGTCTGAAACAATGGTACGTAGCTTGGCTCCGTCACCAGATTTTCTTTGGAAGGCTCCCAGACGAACTCATCGTTGGCCAGATCAAAAATGCGCAACGTTTCTGGATCACATTTTTTATTATGCGCCCAGATTGTTTTGCTTTTAGCCATCTTCTGAGCCAACTCAACCGGTGCGGCCAATTCCTGCCAAACTGATGCTTTCGCGTCGGTCTGCTCAAATTTCTTGGTGGACTTGCGAAAATAATACATTTCGCTATTTCGCATGACCGTAATCACGTAGCGGGCAGAACTTTCCTGCACCTCCGGATATTTTTCCGCAATCGTAGCCAAGGGCAACGTTTCCCGATCCTGTAAGTCAAAAGCAAAAAAGCTATCTGACCGTTTGAATCGAAACCGCGTTGGATAATCCTGTTTCAGATTGTCAAAGTCATGATACAGGCCGGTCAAGGACTCCCAGATCACAAACTCGTGGTTCTTTTTTGAAGTAAATTTCTGATCAATCGTCCAATACCAGCGCTGTTTGCTGTGCGCTTGATACATCAAAACATAGGGCACCTTAACCGCCCCCCTACAGCTTTTCGCCAGTATATTCTCGATAACAGACGCGTGCAACCGTCTCTGGCGTTCCCATCAGCATCAGCGGAATCATCTCCTTGCAGAAAGCTAGAATCTTCATCGCCAATGGCCGGCTGACGTTACAGTTTTCGTAAAAATCGAGCATTTTTTCTTCAAAGTATTCCTGGCTGATCGGTTGTCGTCTAACATTTGCAGACATAATCTATCACTCTCCTTATTATTGATAAATAAAATCAGTATGGTCTGGATTAATGGCCACTACCATATACTGCATCAGGGAATCCGCCGCATCGGTCTTGATCTTTATCGCAAACGGCTCCTGCGTGCCTAATATGATCCCTTTGGCCACGCCATGCTCCAGGCTGGTAATCAGGCCCAGATCGTAATTTTCCATAAAAAGGCCCCCATTTAAAGTCTGGTTTTAATCATCATCAGAATTAGGATTTACGCAAGTCTCGCCAAACAAAAACGGCCGTCATACGACGACCGCAGCCCAGGGTTCAAAAAAACAAGATTTTACCCCTTTCTGGATTGTTCTCCTTCTAATAGCCAGTTGATGAGTTTTAAGTCTAAAATTCTCGGATCTGTATGACACGATCCGACGACGGGAAACCAGTTTTGTCCGTCAGAACTTGGAATAATTTTAAGAACTCGCGGAACCAAAAACTGAAGTTTCAGTCTAGCATGGGGAATCAAAGAATACAGTTCTGGAACTTGATGATCTAAGTAAAGCTCCTCAACATTGATTACAACGACATCTTTACCCGCGTCTCGCAATGCCAATACTCTTGAAACAATTAGAGACTCTGCTTGTTCACCTGCAATAGTCCCAGGCTGATGCAAGACCAAGTAAACTTTGCCCGCTATTTTGCCGTATCCCGCAACAGACCGTTCAGCATGCTTTACAGGCAAAAGGTCTTTAAGCTTTTTTAGTGGGAACTCGTCGTCAATATCTTTATAGGTTTTCTTTTTCTTACGCTTAAAAAACAATGCTTTACTCCTTGCTAATAATCTACTTTATGTAGTAGGTTCTGTTGACAATGTTAGTTAGCAGCTTTCTTGTATTCAACCTTGTGCCACTCAATATCTTGCTGATTTACAAACTAACACTTCAAATCTCACGCGTCTCACGTTCTTCTTCTCGATCAGCACGCTCAATCTCATCATCATCGTCCAAGTGCTTGCGCATGGCATTCATCTCTGCTCTACCGTCACGTCGGAGTCCGCTCATCAGGCGATCCAGATTAGACAATAGTCGCAGACTGCCGCGGTGTGTCTGATATCTTTCTTGTGCCTGCTTTTGCGTCCGCTCCAGAAACTCCTGCCGATGTTGAATCATTTGATCTAGTCGTTCACCATTCTCAAGCATCGCATAGCTCTTTTTTAATCGCTGGAACAGCGGCCGATTCATTACGTTCCGTTTGGCAAAATCGTCTTTATACTGCCGGTTGTTATCATAAATCTGCCCTTTCAGCTTCAATACCTGCTGCTGCATTTGATAATAGTAGACCGCATTCTGTAAGCCATAGGGACTGCCAGGATTCGGCAGCATCATCTGTACAGTCGGCGAATCTGGATACTTGAGCATAACGCCTAACTCTTTGCCTAGCTGATCAATTCGTTCACTGACAACTTCCGGACTGGCTGCCTGAATCGGCAGTTTGACCGCATCGACGTAGCGTTTGGAAAGCTCTCGATAGCGCTTGGTCATTCCCTGCTTAGTCCGCTCAAATTTTGGCAGTTTTTTGAGCGTAACCAGTTCCCGCTGCTCTTTCAGCACATTTAAAAAATACTTATTGGCTGGCGACTTGTCGTGCAGCCTTTTTAGTTTGGCAATCTGATTATCAATGGCATTTGCCCGTGCATCCAGATTAACCTGACGCAGATAGAGGCGACGCAGCCCTAGACGTTTCTTTAGTGCTTTAGCTTCATTTGACGATGGCTTCAGCATGCTGAGCCGCTGCTTTTCCAACTCAATCTGCTTAAGATTTTCATCAACGCCTTGCGCGGCAATTTTTTCCAGTGTCTGCTGACCGTTTTGCTGCTCATCCACTTCACGCAGATAGTCATACACCCGGTTGGCCAGAAATTCTCGCAAGGCTTTATCGTGCTTTTTTTCCGTATCTTTGATATGCTGACCGTATTTTTTTCGGCTGCGAGTATCCTTTTCGTGTACGGCTGCTTTAAATTGCTGGTAGGAATCATGCAGCTGATCGTTCAAAAAATTATCAACCAATTTTTCCGTCAGCTCATGCGACTCATGAAAGACTTTGCTATGGTTGCTGGCCCGCCATTTGCGTTTGTCGCGATACTGAGGCAGCGACCAATAGATATTCTGCAGCTGCTGTTGCTGATCCGCATCGTGCCGCACCAGCCACTGCACGTTCTCCACCAGATCCTTCCGCAGATGATCAATCTCTTTGTCCAATTCTACATCGCGCTCACGATTGATTGATTGTGCCAGCTCATGGTGGACATCAGATTTAAGCCGACGCAGCGACTTGGTATGAAACATGCCAACCGGCTCTCCATTTTTCATCTCACGCGTATTCTGTCGCTGACTAATGGCCAGGTGTACGTGGACGTGATCCGTATTTAAGTGCACGTCGCCCCACCAGAAAGTTTCTGAATTGTTCAGCTCTTCTTGCGCCAAAAAACCAGGCATGGCTTTTTGAACCGCCAGCTTGATTGCCCGCTGATCAACCGTTTTGGTTTTCTCGTCATACAGCCCCGCCTCGCAAATAAATTCCGGACTGAACGAGATCACGCCGGCCCAGAGCATAGTCTTATTTTTCTGCGCCAGATTGAGATTATCGATCAGTTCCTGGTGCTGGTGATTGTCAATGTTGAGGCTATCTTTTGTAAAAGTTGGATAGCGATTCTTGTCAACGCCCCGCTCAAGTTTGGTAGCGGCCTGCCGATCCGTATAGCCAATGTAGCCGGCAAATTTTTCATCAGGATCCTTTTGAATTTTGTCAGCATATGGATTGTTTTCCAGCTCAAAATCTTTCTCCGGATTAATGGCTTCCTTCCGTTCCGTATAGCCGAGATATTTTGCCTGTGCCACGTGAAACGTCTGCGTATAGATGATATCCGGCGACTGCTCACCTTCTTTGGTCATATACAAACTGTTCACCTCTTTTTTTACAGTCGAACGTGCTTGCCAAACTTATCTTTCAGCTCAACGCGCAAGTCAGAATTGATCACCTCGTCTTTTTTAAATGGCGGATAACCATGCCGAAGCGTGCTGACCGGAATGTGTAAAATCCCCGACATATCTTTGTAACTCAAACCGAACCGAGCATAGTACGTTACGATCAAGCGGACCGTATCGCGCTTGCTGCCAGTGCGCCATGCTTGCGGATTAACCTGCAGCATCTTGCGGACTTTTTTTAGGCGTTTTCGATCCTCTAAAACTGTTTTAACGTCAGTCTGCGGATCGCCATCGTCAATGTATTGATCCAACCCGCTCTCTTGTCCTACATGCGTAAACCACTTTGGATCTTCTTCCAACGCATGCAGCGCCCGGTAGAAATCCTGATTGTTTTTTACTCGCATTTTGATCACCCTTTTTGATTCTTAGTTTTAGCAAACAGTCGCTTGTTATCTTCATCAACCAACTGCTGCAAAGCCTGATGAGTTTTGTACTCGGTTGACCCAAATTCAAACATCGATTCAAGATCGTTTAAGCCGCCAGTCTCAATTAGAACTTTCGTCGCAATCATTTCCAGGTAATAAAGTTCATTCAATCGATTGAGCAATTGCATATTATCTTTGTGCAGCTTCTCGTTTTCACGATGCAATTTTTCA
>ERZ841116.290-NODE-290-length-42039-cov-7.293874_pt1 | contig 42039 bp, 42 predicted proteins | sample MGYA00519875_ERZ841116 | MGnify/ENA primary metagenome ERZ841116 (study PRJEB31850, sample SAMEA3708889) | human gut metagenome | biome: human gut; feature: human-associated habitat; material: faeces | place: China | collected 2014 ... | reverse complement strand
AGGGCATCGCCAGATTGAATTACAGCGAAAGCAAATAACCCCGTATCGTAAGGTATGGGGTTTTCGATTTTTAGCATTATTAGTGTAAATATAAATTGTAAAAAATCCTTAAAATATTATCGCTTTTTTATCTATATATTCCATGAAAGGCTCCAAAAAGTAATATCTTGACCTCGAATATCAATATAATGAGAGGTCTCTTTCTCTTCCCAAACCTTCCCTTTTCCGCTATCCTTAGCACAGTATCCCAACAAAAAGGCAATCAAACCATTAACCAACAACTCTCACTCCCTATTCATCAAAATGATGATGAAACATTTGAAAATTTCTATTCAGAAAACAACTCTGTGTTGTTGGATTCGCTACGCCAAAATTTCGTGGATGTCCAACAGCCCTTTTTTTACATCTGGGGGAATCAGGGCTGCGGGAAAAGTCATCTATTAAAAGCCCTTACCAATCAATATCTCTTTAATCAACAATCGGCAAGTTATATTCCGCTGGATAAATCTCGCTACTTTTCACCGCAAGTACTGGAAAATGCCTCTCAAATGGATGTGGTATGTTTAGATGATTTCCAAACAATCACAGGCAATGAAGAGTGGGAACTCGCCATTTTCGATCTTTTCAATCAAATCCGTGAGCAACAAAGCTTATTTGGTAGCGAACACAAAACCTTGTTGTTGATTAGTGCGAACTGCCCGCCTCACGAATTGAAAATCAGCTTACCTGATTTACATTCTCGTTTGATTTGGGGCGAGGTTTATCAGCTTGCTGATTTGAGGGATGAGCAAAAATGCGTTGTTCTGCAAAATAACGCTTATCAAAAAGGTATGGAGCTTTCGGATGAAGTGGCAAATTTCCTTTTAAAACGGCTTGGTAATGATCTTTCAGTCTTGCTTAAAGAGTTGGATCTGCTTGACCGAGCCTCGCTACAAGCACAACGAAAACTCACTATGCCTTTCGTTAAAGAAGTGCTGCACTTATAAATTTACAAAAATTTGTTTTAAAACAAATGGGTAACTCTAAATGGGTAGGTTGTTTTTAACGCTAATCAGACTGATTATGGTAAACTTGCCTATCTTTTAATACCCTATCTGTATTATGCAATCGAACGTACTGATTCTCAATAATATTGCCTGTGAACGTGGCGAAAATCGTCTGTTTGAAGGTTGTTCTTTTACGCTCAATCAAGGCGATTGGGTGCAAATTGAAGGCCATAATGGCATCGGTAAAACGAGTTTACTCCGCATTTTAGCGGGGTTTGCTTTACCTGCTGAAGGCGAGGTGCTTTGGAATGGTCAAAAAATCCAAAAATGCCGTGAAGAATATTATAGTGAGCTGTTTTATCTTGGGCATCACGCAGGGATTAAACCCGAATTGACACCGTGGGAAAATTTGCGTTTTTATCAAAAAGTGCAGGGCTTAGCGTTAAGTGATGAAGCACTTTGGCATGCACTTGAAAAAGTTGCACTAGTTGGGCGTGAAGATTTACCTTGTTCGCATCTTTCTGCGGGGCAGCAACGCCGTGTCGCATTAGCAAAATTATGGCTAACCAAACAGCAACTTTGGATTTTAGATGAGCCGTTCACCGCGATTGACAAAAAAGGTGTAGCTGATTTAATCGCTCATATTGAACAACATTGCCAAAATGGGGGAATGGTGATTTTCACTAGCCATCAAGCGGTCGAAAATCCTCATTTAAAAGCGATTTCTTTGGATCAATTTAAACTATGATTTTATTGAACATCATTCAACGAGAATTAACTATCGCATTTCGTCGGCCTGCTGAAATTCTGAATCCGCTCTGGTTTTTTCTGATCGTGATTACGCTTTTCCCATTGTTGATGGGGCCGAACCCTGAACTTCTGGGAAAAATCGCTTCAGGCATTGCGTGGGTTGCTGCATTATTATCGGCATTGCTCTCGTTTGAACGCCTTTTCCGTGATGATTATTTAGATGGCTCATTAGAGCAATTGATGTTGTTGCCAGTTGGTTTACCGCAAGTGGCACTTGCCAAAGTCATAGCACATTGGCTGCTGACAGGATTACCACTGATTTTGCTTTCACCCATTGCAGCGATTTTGCTCTCGCTTGAAACTCATGTGTGGTGGGCGTTGGTGCTCACTCTGTTATTAGGTACGCCAATTTTGAGCTGTTTAGGGGCAATTGGCGTGGCTTTAACCGTTGGTTTACGAAAAGGTGGTACGCTGTTGAGCTTGCTGATTTTACCGCTCTTTTTGCCTGTGTTGATTTTTGCAGCAGCAGTGCTTGAAGCGGCAACTATCAATATGAACTACAATGGTCAGCTTGCGATTATCGGTGCGATTTTAGCTATCACCTTAACTTTTTCACCTTTTGCGATTGCAGGGGCATTACGCATCAGCCTGCAATAGCAAGTGGTATGATTTAATTGATATTTTACCAATTTGGAGCTTTTTCTATGTGGAAATTTCTGCATCCCTATGCTAAGCCTGAAACGCAATATCGCTTGCTAGGGAAAATTCAGCCTGCGATTGGCTATTTAAGTCTGATCTTGCTGGCTATCGCCTTCGTTTTAGGCTTAGCTTTTGCCCCAAAAGATTACCAGCAGGGCGACAGCTATCGTATCATCTTTATTCACGTGCCCGCTGCAATTTGGTCGATGGGCGTGTATGGTTCAATGGCATTGGCTGGCTTAATTGCATTAGTGTGGCAAATTCGTCAAGCAAACCTCGCAATGATTTCAATGGCACCAATCGGCTTAGTGTTTGCCTTTATTTCGCTTGTAACAGGAGCAATCTGGGGAAAACCAATGTGGGGCACTTGGTGGGTGTGGGATGCTCGCTTAACCTCCGCTCTTGTGCTTTTCTTCCTCTATATCGGTGTAATGGCACTCTACTTGGCCTTCCAAGATAAACAAACAGGTGCGAAAGCGGCAGGTGTGCTCGCTGTGGTGGGGGTGATTAACTTACCCATCATTCACTTCTCGGTAGAATGGTGGAATACCTTGCACCAAGGGGCGACGATTACGAAATTAGATAAACCTTCAATGGCAATCGAAATGTTGATTCCGCTATTGCTGGCGATTTTCGGCAGCCTTTTGTTTACCGCTTGGTTCAGCATCTGGCGTTATCGCATCGCATTATTACAAGATGAACGCAAACGCCCTTGGGTAAAATCCCTCGTGAGTAACCTTAAATAATGGAGAATATGATGCAACTTCAATTTCAATTTGACTCTCTTGCGGATTTCTTCGCAATGGGAAACTACGGTTTCTATGTGTGGCTTTCTTATGGTATATCGTTTGTGGCAATGGGATGGCTGATTTGGCAATCAAGGCGTGAGCAAAAGCAGATTGTGGCTCAAGTGAAGAAAGAGTTAGCTCGTGAGGCTCAAGCGAAGAAATAGCCTTTCAAGCGGTCAATTTCTTGTTTCTTTTTGCATATTTTAATTTTTGTGTGGGTAAAAAATGAATCCAAGACGTAAATCTCGATTAAAAATCGTGTTATCGGTGCTCGCAGGCGTAGGCGTGGCAATAGGCTTAACGCTGTATGCGCTGAGCCAAAATATCGATCTGTTCTATACGCCTTCTGAAATTGTACAAGGCAAAAATGATGATCCAAACCAAAAACCTGAAGTAGGACAACGTATCCGCGTAGGCGGAATGGTGATGGAAGGCACGGTAAAACGCGATCCGAAAACGCTTAAAGTCGAATTTGATGTGAACGACATCGGTCCTGCAGTCACGATTGAATATGAAGGCATTTTGCCTGATTTATTCCGTGAAGGGCAAGGTATTGTGGCACAAGGTATATTGGTTGAGCCAACTCGTTTGCGTGCGACAGAGGTGTTGGCGAAACATGATGAAAACTATATGCCACCTGAGTTGGGCGATAAGATGAAGCAACAACATGGTGCGATGGGCATTTCTGAAGCGGATTTAAAAGGTGAATCAGAACATGATAAAGCCGAAATTGAGCGTACGCTCAAAACCTTGCAAGGAGAAAGCAAATGATTGCGGAACTTGGCAATTATGGCTTAGCCTTGGCACTCGCTTTGTCAATTTTCTTAGCAATTCTACCGCTTGTTGGAGCTGAAAAAGGCAATGCGAAGCTAATGGCGTTGAGTCGTCCCCTCTCTTGGGCGATGTTTTTGGCGTTGTCGCTTTCGTTTGGCTCGCTATTTTACTTATTCGCCGTGAATGATTTTAGCGTGCAATATGTCGTGAACAACTCCAATTCCACTTTGCCACTGCAATATCGTTTATCGGCAGTATGGGGTTCACACGAAGGCTCATTGTTATTGTGGATTTGGTTACTGTCACTCTGGGCAGTAGGCGTGGCGACCTTTACCCGTAAAATGCCAGAGGAAGCCGTGGCGCGCGTGTTGAGCGTGATGGGATTAATCAGCATTGGCTTTATGGTGTTCATTATTTTCAGCTCAAACCCATTTAACCGTACCTTCCCTGATTTCCCTGCCGATGGTCGTGAACTCAACCCGATGTTGCAAGATGTTGGCTTGATTTTCCACCCACCGTTGCTTTATATGGGATATGTAGGATTTTCAGTCGCTTTCGCCTTTGCGATTGCCTCATTGATGACGGGCAAACTCGACACCGCGTGGGCACGATGGTCTCGACCATGGACAATGGCAGCGTGGGTTTTCCTGACACTCGGTATTGTGCTCGGCTCTTGGTGGGCATATTACGAACTCGGCTGGGGCGGCTGGTGGTTCTGGGATCCTGTGGAAAACGCTTCTTTAATGCCTTGGTTGGCGGGAACGGCACTGATTCACTCGTTAGCGGTAACTGAAAAACGCAGTACCTTCAAAGCGTGGACGGTATTGCTTGCTATTCTGGCTTTCTCGCTCTGCTTACTTGGCACATTCTTGGTGCGTTCGGGCATTCTAGTGTCGGTTCACGCCTTTGCTTCTGATCCAACTCGCGGCTTGTACATCTTGGTATATTTGGTGTTCGTGATTGGCGGCTCGCTACTGCTTTATGCATTCCAAGGGGCGAAAATCAAAAGTTTGGACAACTACCAACGTTATTCGCGTGAAACCTTGTTGTTATTGAACAACGTGATGTTAATGGCATTTTTATCGGTGGTCTTTTTAGGTACGATTTTACCGCTCATTCACAAGCAAATCGGCTTGGGCTCTGTCTCTATCGGTGCACCGTTTTTTAACCAGATGTTCCTGATTTTAATGGTGCCGTTTGCCTTTATTTTAGGCATTGGGCCGTTGGTAAAATGGCGACGTGATGAAATCTCGGCAATCCGCACGCCTGTGATGATTTCGCTAGTGATGATGATTGCACTCGGTTTCGGCTTGCCTTATTTAGTGGGTAACAGAATTACAGCTACATCGATAATGGGCGTGATGATGTCGGCGATTATCGTGATTTTAAGCCTGTATGAAATGCACACCCGTGTCACACATCGTCATTCATTTTTGACGGGCATGTTCAAACTTTCTCGTTCTCACTGGGGAATGGTATTAGCTCACTTAGGTGTGGCGATGACCGTGTTCGGCATTGCGATGAGCCACAACTTTAGCATCGAAAAAGACGTGAGAATGCGTGAAGGTGATAGTGTACAGATTTTGGATTACAACTTCACCTTTAAAGGCTTGAAAATTACTGATGGTGCGAACTACCAAGGTGGTACGGCAGATATTGAAATCACCCGCAACGGCAAACCAGAAGCCACGCTTCACGCAGAAAAACGGTTTTACAACGTCAGTAAAATGGGAATGACCGAAGCTGCTATTGATTGGGGCTTCACCCGTGATTTATATGCCGCACTTGGTGAGCAGTTAGATGACGGCTCGTGGGGTTTACGCCTTTACTACAAACCGTTTATCCGTTGGATCTGGCTTGGTGGCTTATTTATGGCATTAGGCGGTTTGCTCTGTATGCTTGATAAACGTTATCGGATTCGGGTAAAGGAATAATTTGTCATTGCATTAAGCAAATTCTTCGTTAATTTATTCTGTTAAATCTCCCCTACCCCTCTTTTCTAAAGAGGGGTTTTTCTTTAGCAAGCGATTTCAATTGAATCTTTGCTTTTGCAAAATGAAGATAATGACGTGCAGTATTATAATTTTAAGGCAAACAAATCCTCCCTTTAGAAAAGAGGGGTGGGGGAGATGTGACAGTAGTGAAAACGGAGAGCTTATTTGCAAATTATTAAATAAATTCTACCGCTTTATCTTTTATTTTGGATCTTGATTTTTAGTAAGGATAGCACTTAGCTTCTTTGAAAATTCAATGGATTTGAGATTTCCTCCACTAGAATAGGTTCTAAACATATCCAGAAATCCTCTTTGTTCGTTTATTCCAATTCCATTTTCTATCGCTTTTTTGGCATATTTAACAGCGTCATCAAACCGCATTTCAACGCCAGCAATGGTTGTTAAATAATGATATGCTGTTGGGTTATTATTCAAGGCTTCTTTTTCTGCCCATTCTTTATATGTATAAATAGGAGCAAGAAATGGTTCATCATATTGTAATTTTGGTAAAGGAATATTTAACTCTTTTAGCAAGTTTATTGCTTTAACATTTCCTACTTTTGCTTGAGTTTGTAACATATAAATAGCCGTGTCAGCTGAATTATTTTTTTCTAATAAAGAAGAAAGCATTTCTTTTGCTTTTTTGATATTTTGCTCAGTATCTAACCCATTAAAGTAGATTATAAAAAGCATTGAATATGCGTCGTTTTGATATTTGTTGGGTGATTTTATTAATATTTCTGCCTGCTTTCTTGCATCATCAAAATTTTGGTTTTGTCCAAGCCCTATAAAGTTTATTTTGGCTAACATATTTGTTGCTTCTAAAAAACCTTGTTCTGACGCATTTGAAAGATAGAGTTTTGCTTCTCTTATAGTGTCAGGATCTATTTTTCTTTCTAGCATAGATTTAGCTATGTCAAGATCAATTTTTGCACGTTCCTTACGAGCTTGAGCTTCATTCTTAGCTTTGATTTCAGCTTCTTTTTTTACTTTCTCTTCGAGGTATGTTTTTGCTCTCGAATTGTTTTCTTTTGCGAGAACGGTTAATGCCTCAATATCATTTTTTTGAATTAAAGTTTCTATAGAATTATTGATAATCCTATTTTGAATATCATTATTTTTTCTTTCATCCATTTTATTTTGATGAATGGTGTACACCATTGAAAATGTAATGATTAATGAAAGGATTATTCCAGTTAGTTTTCTTTTATCCATTTTATACATCCTAATTTTTTGATGGTTTTAAATAGAGAGTGGTCACTAAAATAATTTTAATAATAGGCAAAATAACAGTAAGTAATAATGAGATTGGTGTAAAAGATAAATGAGAGCTAAATAAATCAAGAAGTAATAATACAGATAGTAAAGGATAAAAGTTTAAAATAGAAATCCATTTTGAATAACCAATATCATTTAATCTTTTCTTTGTAATTTTAAAATTGAAATAGCAAGTCAATGGAAGCCACCAAAGAAAATGCATACCTCCAATTAAATGTCCGAGTGCGTCAGCATTAGCATTACTGAAAGAATTTAGATTTAAAAATATTACACTAATATTAATTTTTAATGTAAAAGCGATAAAGAAAATCCAAGCAATAAATACAACAACGTTGTATAAAGTATATTGGATAAAGAACTCTTTTTTATTTAAGGTTTCTGTTAGAAGAGCGGTGTCTTGTGATTGTTTTTCAGTCATTTTAATGTTCCTTATGTTTTATTCATATAGTTGTATGAAGACTAAATCCTAGCATATTGGTGAAATTCCTACAATAGTAGGAATTCACTGTGAAGGTTATTTTGGATAAGGTTATACAATCATTTGGAAGTGCTTTACGAAAATTGCGTAAAGAAAAAGGGTTAACTCAAGAACAGTTAGGCTTTGAAGCTGATATACAGAGAATATACGTCAGCAAGTTGGAATTAGGACAGCAACAACCCTCATTAACAACGATTTTTAAGCTTGCGAATGGTTTAAGTTGTTCGGCAAGTGAGTTAATTAGGCTAACAGAAGAGGTCGAAGAAACTAATCGAAAAAGCTAGTAGTCATCTTTACACAACTTTTTGCAAATTGACACTTATTTTGCATTCAAATCAGTTAAAATATGCCCTTTATTGCCCCCAAGGGCGTTTTCTTTTTTAGGAGTATTTATGTTAGGTAATATTTTAGGCTCGGCTGCGTCATCTATTTTGAATAATAGTGGGAATGGTCAATCTACTGCAATGCAGTTAATTCAAGCGTTGTTACAATCTCAAGGTGGAATTGAAGGCATTATTAAGCGTTTTCAAGAAAGCGGTTTGGAAGGTATTTTGAAATCGTGGATTAGCACTGATGAGGAAAATCAGCCAATTTCTGCTAATCAAGTCGTTGAGGTTGTAGGGCAGGAAAATATGAGCCAAGCAGCGGAGAAAGTGGGTGTATCTGAACTCGATGCGAGCAATTTACTTGCGGAATATTTGCCGAAAATGGTGGATATGCTCACGCCAAACGGTCAATTGCCTGATTTAAACAATCTAAACGTGAATGATTTGATGGCACAAGCGGCAAAAGGGATGTTAGGTAAATTATTTAGCTAATCACTTAATTTAAGCAAGCGGTGAAGTTTTGAGAGAGATTTGCAAATCTTTCTCAGAATTTCACCGCTTTTGTTTTAATTTTTACAAAAAATAAACATTTCGCCTAATCAGTAGGCAAGTGTAAACAAATTCAAGATTTTTTTCAGAAAAGCGTTTGACATATTTTTTAAATCTAGTAATATGCACCGCACAAAGACACAGTGAGTGGTGAGATGGCCGAGCAGGCTGAAGGCGCTCCCCTGCTAAGGGAGTATAGGGTTCAAAAGCTCTATCGAGGGTTCGAATCCCTCTCTCACCGCCATTTACTTTATCACGCACCCGTAGCTCAGCTGGATAGAGTACTCGGCTACGAACCGAGCGGTCAGAGGTTCGAATCCTCTCGGGTGCGCCATTTTTCTTTTCTATCTCTTTTTTCTTGAAATTTCTTAAATAAAATATTCGTTGATTTCAATCCTTTTTCTGATTACGATCGCACCTATTTTTATTTAATCAATCTTATTTTTTTATGCTAAATTTTGCTTATCAAGAACATCATTCTTCTTATTATTACGATTCCCGTAATCTCGATCTTCAATTCCCGAAAATTTCTGCGAATAAATCTGCTGATGTTTGCGTGATTGGTGCAGGCTTTTTAGGACTTTCTGCTGCTTTAGAACTGGCTGAAAAGGGCAAAAAAGTCATTGTTTTAGAAGGCGCTCGTGTGGGATTTGGTGCATCGGGGCGTTCGGGGGGGCAAGCAATTAACGGCTTTGAAGAAGGTATTGATGAATATATCGATCATATCGGCTTTGAGAAAGCACGGAAATTATGGGATATGTCTCTTGAAGCGATCGATATTATTGACGAACGAGTGCAAAAGTATGGCATTCAATGCGATTGGAAAAAAGGCTACGCAACATTAGCCCTCAATAATCGCCGAATGGATGACCTAATCGCAATGCAAAAAGCGAGCGAGGAGCAATGTGGCTATACCAATATGCAACTTTGGGATAAAGCACAACTCAAGCAGCATTTGGGTAGCGATATTTACGTGGGCGGTTTATACGATAGCAATTCTGGGCATTTACACCCGCTTAATTATTGCTTAGGTTTGGCAAAAGCCTGTATTGAAGCGGGTGTTGAGATTTGTGAGCATTCGCCCGCCACTGAAATTCAAGTAAAAAGCGATACACAAGCGATCGTTTTTGCCGAAAACTTTACCGTGAGCTGTGAAAATGTGGTGTTGGCAGTGAATGCTTACATTGATGCGCTTTCTAAAAAAATCACTTTTGGCATTGAAAATACCATTTTACCTGTGGAAAGTTTTATTATCGCGACTGAACCACTTTCTCAAGCGATGGCGGATAGCCTGATTAACAATGGAATGTCGGTGTGCGATAACAATTTACTACTAGATTATTACCGCTTGTCGGCAGATAATCGCCTGCTTTTCGGCTCAGATTCCAGCACCAACGTAGATATGATGGCGAAAATGCGTTCAGAAATGCTTGGCGTTTTCCCGCAATTAGAAGATGCCAAAATTGATTACGGCTGGGGTGGTCCAATTGATATGACGATGAACTCCACACCTCATTTCGGGCGAGCGAAACCAAATGTCTATTTCGCACAAGGTTTCTCAGGACACGGTGTGGCTCTCACGGGTTTAGCTGGGCGAATTATTAGCGAAGCGATTTGTGGTAATGATGAACGCCTTGCGATTTTTGAAGGATTGAAAGTACCCCATCTTTATGGTGGAAAATGGATTAAGAAAATAGCGTTGAAGGTAGGCGTTCCTTACTACCGGTTTTTAGATAAATATCGTTAAACCTGAGATTTTAACTGAAATGACGGTCACTGAGCTTGTCAAAGTGTGAGTCTTTTAGTTTCATTATTCAAAGAGGTATTTTTGAAAGGTCTATTTCTTCTCTTAACGGCAGCTATTGCTCTCTTTTTATGGTCGTGGGATATGGTTTACCCGTGGCAAAAATTGATGCAGGCCGAAGAAAACCGCTATACGCAAATTCAGCATACGAAAAAATTGAGAGTAGGGATGATAAATCATCCGCTCTCTTATTTTGTCAGTGCAGAAGGAAAAGCAGGGATCGAGTATGAGCTTAGCAAGGCTTTTGCTGATTATTTAGCGGTGGAGCTGGATATTACGCTATTTGATAACAGTGAACAGCTTTTCCAAGCCTTAAAAGAGAACAGTATTGATATGGCGGCAGCGGGCTTGCTTTATCAGCCTGAACGTGGCGAACAGTTTCAAATTGGCACAAGCTATTACTCTGCTTCTTGGCAAGTCGCGTATAAAAAAGGTACTCAGCGCCCGTATAAATTAAATGAGTTGCAAGAGGAAATCCTTGTACCTGTTGGTTCGCCAGTGCTCCCGATTTTGGCACAATTAAAAGAAAATCAACCGCCTGTAAAATGGCAAACGACGGATAAATTCACTCAAGAAGAGCTTCTTTTACAAGTGGCTGAGGGAAAAATTCCTTACACCATCGCATCATCGGTGGATATTTCTTCCGCACAATATATCAACCCTAATCTTGCGGTCGGTTTTGATTTAACCGATGAAATGCCAGTGGTATGGTATTTTGGCAAGAGCTCATTTAGCGAATTGCAGGCGTCCGTGCTAGATTTTATGGATAACGCCAACGAAACGGGCTTGATTGCGAGGATTGAAGAAAAATATTTTAACCATTTGAACCGCTTTGATTATGCTGATGCCACCATTTACCTTAATGCGGTCAAAAATGTGTTGCCAAAATATCGTGCTTTATTTGAGAAGCACAAAGGCGAGCTAGAGTGGCCGATGTTGGCGGCGATTGCATATCAAGAATCGCGTTGGGATCCTGCTGCAACTTCATCAACGGGTGTTCGTGGCATGATGATGTTGACACGTGATACCGCAGAACGCATGAGGGTGTTAGATCGTACGAATCCAGAACAAAGTATTCGTGGCGGAGCAGAATATCTGAATATGCTCATTCGCCAAATTCCCGAAACAGTGCCTGCAGAAGATCGTATTTGGTATGGCTTAGCGGCTTATAATATGGGATTGGGGCATTTATTGGATGTGCGTCGTTTAACTAAACAGCTTGGTGGTGACCCCGATAATTGGTTAGATGTGAAGAAAAATTTACCGCTTTTGGCGGAAAAACGTCATTATGCCAATTTAAAATATGGCTATGCGCGTGGTTTTGAGGCGTTTAGTTATGTGGAAAATATCCGTAAGTATCACAGCAGTTTAGTCAATCATCTGCGTGTTGAAGAGCAAAAGCTGCAACAAGAGCAAAAAGCATTAGAACAACAGAGTGAAGAGAATTTAAATCAGGAGAAACCAAATGAAACGTAAAGGAAGATTGAAGCAAAAACGTACGCTAACGACCAATAAAAACCGTCGAATTATGCATATTTGGAAACGTAAACGGCTGATTAAAGAACGCCGAGAAATCGCGTTTACGTTGATGGCTGAGGAATGATAAGATTTTGAAATAAATTACCCTCTAAAGATTTTGCTTTAGAGGGTAGTCTTATATAAATGATTTATTTTCTCACATCTACTGCAGGATCTGCGTCTTTACGATACTTCTCTTTAATCTGTTTTTGTAAACCATAGTCGTCTTTATCCGCTTGGTTTGAAAACAGATCTTCCTCGCCAAGTTTTGGGTTTTGAATCCCCACCCAATGGGCGATGCCTTCTAAGAAGTTCAATCCAGATTTGAACACTTTATATTCGTGGCGTTCAGTGTCATCAGACGAAATTTTGAATAGCGGAATATTATGGTGTAACTGGCTGTGGCAGTTTTGGTTGAACAAAATTACTCCATCTTTTTCGTTCGTTTGGTGACATAAACCGTGGTCGGAAAAATAAATCATTGAGAATGAACGCTGCGTTTTTTGTTCATTCGCCTTTAATTCTTCATAGGTGCGTTTTAAGAAATCATCGGTTTTCTTGATGGATGAAACATAGCAATTCAAATAATCATACTGTGATTTGATTTCGCCTTCTTTAAAGATTTTCGGGTAATCTTCCACACGGTCGCAAGCTAATGGGTGCGAGCCATAAAGATGCAACACAATAAAGCGTTTGCCTTGTGCAGGGGCTTCTAACACTTGAGCAAATTTCGGCAAGAGATCAAAATCGCTGTAGTTGGTCGAGTTAAAGCTACCGCCATTTTTAAGAAAGATTGTTTCGTCTGCTTTGGAGGCAAGCGAGGAAATTGGCGTATCATATTCGCCTAAAAAGCCTTGATTAGAAACCCAATAGGTTTTCACGCCTGCGGATTTTACGAGGTCAAGCAAGCTCAAATCATAGTGTGGCTCCCAACTTTCTTTATTTGGCAACGTAAGCATTAAACGCAATGAAGCGATGGTGTTTGTACCCGCGGAGGTCATTCCGTCAATCAATGTACCGTTCGCACTCGACATAAAAGGGGTGTTTTCCACAGGGTAGCCATAGGCGTGATGGTAATCTTTGCGTGCACTTTCGCCTAGCACAATCACGTAATCATCATATTTCGAATTTTCGAGCGTTGAGCTGCCCCAATTGTTCGCTTTCGCCATCTCTTTAAGTGTGTGCATCTCTTTGGTAATTTTTATTGCAGAATCGACCGCTTGTTTAAGTGGCTCAGCAATGGGTAAATAATAAGCAAAGAGCAAGCCAGAAAGTGCTACGAGGGTACGGTTACGTTGAAATTGAATGCCTGCATTCACACGGATTTTATATTGCAACCAGATAAGCAACGGAATCGCAAGTGCGATGAGGTAGCTGCTGATTGGCATTTGCTGTAAGAACTCTTTAGTTTCAAGCAAATCCGTAGCAAAAATTGAGGCGATATATTGATAACTTGGAGCCCCAAAATTTAAGCCTGTTGGCGTATAAATTGCGTGAATGATTACTAACGGAAGCAGTAGAAAATAGAAGGCTTTTTTGCTAGAACTGAGGAAAATAATCAGTACGCTGGTCAGCAGAATTTGCCCGAAATCAGGTTCTGGGAACATTCCTGAGCCGATGAGGAGGATATAGCTGCTGAGTAGGGTAATTGCAAGAATTAATATCAGTGCTGTAGGTTTAGAAAGATTAGTGAATTTCATAATACGAATAGATAAGAAAAACGTTTACTCTCTCCCCTCTTGGGAGAGACAGGGAAAATTGCATTGAGCAATTTTGCCAGAGAGAGGTTGCAAAAAAGCGGTCAAAAATGACCGCTTACCCCTCTTCCAAATTTCAATGCTGAACACATCGAAATTATTCCTCTCCCACAAGGGGCGAGGGCAATCATTAAGCCGTTACTTTATTCTTATTCGTGGTAGCTTTCAATAGAATATAGCCCAAAATTGCCGATAAATTCGTTCCAATTAAGATACCTAATTGAGCTAATGGGAGCATATTGCTGCCATTATTATTATCCGCACCGAAAGCTAAGCCTGCGATAAAAACAGACATTGTGAAGCCAATACCGCAAAGCACCGCAATTGCAAAAATCTGTTTGAAATTGACCCCTTGTGGTAAACCTGCAAGGCGAAGCAACACTGCAACATAGCTGAATAAGAATACACCAACTGGTTTACCAATGAACAAACCAAATGCGATACCTAGTGGCACGGGTGAAATCAATTTTTCTAAGCTCATACCATCAAATGAGACGCCTGCATTGGCAAATGCGAAGAGCGGTAGAATCACAAATGAACACCAAGGGGCTAAAATATGTTCTAAGTGGTAAAGAGGTGTTTCACCATTTTTACCTCGTAGAGGGATTGCAAAACCAATGATCACACCAGCCAATGTCGCATGCACGCCTGATTTCAGCACAGATGCCCATAAAATTGAGCCGACGATTAAGTAGTGAATCATACTCACCACTTTATAACGGTTCATCGTGAATAACGTAATAATCGCAAGACTCGCCACAATTAACGCAGGCATACTCATTTCGTGTGAGAAGAAAATAGCAATTACCACAATAGCACCAATATCATCAATAATTGCTAACGCAAGCAAGAACATTTTTAATGGTAATGGCACTTGCTTACTGAGTAATGCGACAATACCTAATGCAAAAGCAATATCCGTCGCCATTGGAATTGCCCAACCACGAACAAGTTCAGGATCATGATGATTGATAAAATAGTAAATCAACGCAGGTACAATCATTCCTCCAAATGCAGCAAAAGCAGGAAGAGAAGCTTTACGCACGCTTGAAAGCGAGCCTTCAAACATTTCTCGTTTGACTTCAAGCCCTACAAGTACAAAAAAGACCGCCATAAAGCCATCATTAATCCACATTAAAAGTGGTTTATCAATCGCAAAAGCCCCAACCTTCAACACCACTTGGGTTTGCAAAAAATCAAAATAGACAGATTGTACGCCCGTGTTGGCACAAATAATCGCTAAAATAGCCGCAGTAAAAAGCAGAATACCGCCTGAAGATTCAAGTTTAAGGAAATTCTTAATTTGCCTAATCATCATTCACTCCTTATATTGGCAAAAAACATCGTAAAACAAAACTGCAACACAAACGGTAAAATTGACCGCTTGCACGCTTATTTCATTATCTTATAACATTTTTTTATCATAAAAGAAAAGTTATTTTATCCATAATTTTGATAAAATATCGTCTATCGAAAATATCAAATTAAAAGAAATTTATTTATGTCAAATCACTGGCTTTATTGGGCACTCGCCTCGGCAGTTTTTGCCTCACTCACCGCAATTTTTGCCAAAATAGGTTTACAAGGCGTCAATTCCGATTTTGCAACTTTTATCCGCACCATCGTTATCATCCTTGCCCTTATTCTTTTTTTAACCTACACCCGCAAATGGCAGCCACTTAGCTCGCTCAACGGTAAAAACTGGCTATTTTTAATCCTCTCAGGCTTGGCAACGGGAGCATCGTGGTTGGCTTATTTCAAAGCCTTGCAAATGGGCAACGCCTCACAAGTTGCCCCGATCGATAAATTGAGCCTTGCACTGGTTGCTGTTTTTGCTTTTCTGTTTTTAGGCGAACGCCCAAGCCAACAAGAGTGGCTAGGCATCGGCTTAGTAGTTGCAGGCGTTTTAATACTTGCTTTCAAGCGGTAGAATTATGAGCAAGATTTGCAATATTGATGTGGTATTTGCTCACAATGATGAATCTATTGCCGAGCCATTTTCACCACCTGAACATTTAACCGAACGCCAGCTAAAGCGTTGGAAAAGCCGACGAATGGCAAAATTCCTGCTGAAAACATTGCTCAAAAAGCACAATTTAAATCCAAATTTAGCCGAGCAAATTCAGAGAGCAAAAAATGGTCGCCCTTATTTCGCACAGCAAGGAATTGATTTTAACATCACGCATTCGGGCGATTATGTCGCTATTATTTTTGCAAAAGCGACAAATGGGGAGCGAAGCTCTGTAGTCGGTATTGATTTAGAACATCCGCAAAAAACTCGCCGTTTTGAACCGCTGATCCGCCACTATGCCGATGCTGTTGAAGCAGAACAGTTGCTTGAAAAACCGCAGATTTTGACGAATTTAGCCGAACGCTTTTATTTAAGCTGGTGTTTGCGTGAAGCGGTGCTAAAATCGCAAGGCGTGGGGATTATTAAGCTATCGGAAGTGATCCACCGCCCTAATAAGAAAACGATTAAAAGCCAGCATTGCCCGCAAGGTGTTTTGCATTTTTATCATCAATTCCCGTTTTTTCTTGCCTATTTCTTTGGATTTTGCAACAAATACCAGTTAGATTTATGGGAATGGAAAAATGGCGGTTTGCAAAAAAACTACACATTTCAACCGCTTGTTTATTCAGTCAATGAAGGAATATCGTATGAGTAATATCTTACAATTTGGTCAAAAAGACCTCGAAATTATTAAGGAAGAGACAGTCTATAAAGGACATTTTGAGCTGAAGAAAATCCATTTTCGCCATAAACTTTTTTCGGGCAAATTCAGTGGCGAAGTGGTGCGTGAATTACTTGTTAAAGGCGAAGCAGCAGCACTGATTGCTTACGATCCAAAATTGGATAATGTGGTGTTGGTTGAGCAAGTTCGCATTGGTGCATACCAAAAACATTCAGACCAAACCCCGTGGTTGCTCGAATTAGTGGCAGGAATGGTGGATAAAGGCGAAGAGAACCCAGCTGAAGTTGCCAAACGCGAAGCCTTTGAAGAAGCGGGGATTGAAGTCAAAGAGGTCGAACACGCCTTAAGCGTTTGGGACAGCCCAGGTGGACAATTTGAATGCTTGCATATTTTCCTTGGTTTAATCGACAGTGCCCAAGTTGGCAACGGTTCAATCCATGGTTTGGAAGAAGAAAACGAAGATATTTTAGTACACGTAGTTCCTAGAACCCAAGCCTACCAATGGGTTGTTGAGGGAAAAATCGATAACGTGATCGCAGTCATTGGCTTACAGTGGTTAGAACTGAATTATAAGAGATATCACTAAAAAGCCTAAAGCGGTTAATAACCTTGCGAATCAAAATTCGGCAAAAATGCTCGGGTTTTTAACCGCTTGACTTCCGTTTCAATGCGTCCATCCTCAAACAAGGAAAGTTCTCGCCAGCCTTGTGGAAGGTTATCTAGGGTAAAATCATCGCAATTTGGCTTAAATTGAATACAAGTGGAAGGCGTGGAAAGAATGCGGATACCGTTCCAAACATTATCCACTTCTTGATGAATATGCCCGTGCAAAATCGCTTTTACGTTCGGATAAAGTGCCAAAATTTCTGCCAATGCATCGCGATTTTTAAGACTGTGTTGATCCAGCCACGCTGAATTGGTAAATAAAATATTGTGATGTAAAACCACCAGCGTAAAGCGTTCAGGATTTTCGCTCAACTTTTGATTAAGCCACGCCAATTGCCCTTTAGATAAAAAACCACTCGGAGCAGAAGTCACTTGACTATTGAGCATCAAAATCTGCCAATGCTCGCCCGCAAAAATCTGTTTTTCAGGGCGAATATAATCGAATTTGCCCAACTGCAAGCTCATTTGTGGTTGTTGGTCGTGATTGCCTTCCAACCAAAATAGGGGCTTTGCAAGCGGTTGAATCATCTCAGCAAAATGCAAATAGCCTTCAAATTCATGATCTTGGATTAAATCGCCCGTTGCTAAAATTGCATCAAAATTACCCGATTGTGTTTGCATTTCCGCTTGGATTTCATCTAATACAGCTTGAAAACTTGCGTGAGTATTCACGCCGAGTAGATCTTTTGTCGTATCTGAGAAAAGATGTGGGTCGGTTATTTGGAGTAATTTTATAACCGATGTCTTTGGCTCAAGTGGATAAAAAGTATTCATTTTATAATTCCCTAAATTGATGGCGATACTTTACTGATTTATGCAACGAAGATCAGCAACCAATTTTCAAAAATGAGAAGTATGTTGGATTTTTTTTTCATTTTGCAATGTGAACTGCCTTCGAAAGTAAAAGTTTGTTCGTTTTTTATCCTATCAATCAATTGAGAATAATTTTTATTTAGAAATTGCTTGACTTCTTTGATGAGAATCATTATTATTTATAAAAATTCCAAATAATAATAGGTAATCACTCCAACTCTTTGCGCCGTATTCCCCCACAAAATACGGCGTTTTTTTTCATTTTTTTTTCAAAGCCGTTATAATAGAACCATTTTTCAGCCTATTTTAAGGAACATTATGAGCCAATCAATCGAAACGATTCTTGCCGAGCTTAAGCGTGGTGTAGAAGATATTTACTCCGAAGCCGATTTAATCGAAAAACTTAAAGAAAACCGTCCATTACGTGTAAAACTAGGTGCAGACCCAACAGCACCCGATATTCATTTAGGTCACACGGTGGTGTTAAATAAACTACGTCAATTCCAAAATTTTGGACACGAAGTGATTTTCTTAATTGGTGACTTTACCGCAACTGTGGGCGATCCATCAGGCAAAAATGCCACGCGTCCACCACTTTCTCGTGAAGATGTATTACGCAACGCAGAAACCTATAAAGAGCAGATTTTCAAAATTTTAGATCCGCAAAAAACGCGTATCGTATTTAACTCAGAATGGTTGGGCGAACTCGGCACGGTGGGTATGATTCGTTTAGCGTCAAACTACACAGTGGCTCGTATGCTTGAGCGTGATGACTTCAAAAAACGCTTTGCAAACCAACAATCTATCGCGATCCACGAGTTCATTTACCCATTATTGCAAGGTCACGACTCGGTAGCATTAGAAGCCGATGTGGAACTCGGCGGTACAGACCAAACCTTCAACTTGTTGATCGGTCGTGAATTACAGAAATCTGCAGGGCAAAAGCCACAGGTAGCAATGACCTTGCCGCTTTTAGTAGGTTTAGATGGTGAGAAAAAAATGTCGAAATCACTTGGCAACTACATCGGCGTAACCGAAGCTCCAAGTGAGATGTTTGGCAAAATTATGTCAATCTCTGACGAGTTAATGTGGGATTGGTATAATTTACTCTCTTTCCGACCGCTTGCAGAAATCGCACAATTAAAAGCGGACGTGGAAGCAGGCAAAAACCCGCGTGATGTGAAGATTCTACTTGCAAAAGAGATCATTGCACGCTTCCACAATGAAGATGCAGCAAACGCGGCAGAACAAGAGTTCATCAACCGCTTTCAAAAAGGGGCAATGCCAGATGAAATGCCTGAATTTACCTTTGAAGGCGAAATTGGTTTAGCAACCTTATTAAAAGAGGCGGGCTTAGTGCCATCAACCTCTGAAGCCATCCGCTCTGCTCAACAAGGTGGCGTAAAAATTGATGGCGAGAAAGTCGATGATGTTCGCCAAAACGCACAAAAAGGCACTTTTGTTTACCAAGTGGGTAAACGTAAATTTGCCCGTGTGACGGTGAAATAAGAAAGAAAAAAGGCGAGAGTTAATCTCGCCTATTTTATGTAATTTATTATGACATTAGTGTAATTTCATTGAAGGGCGCAAGAAGCGGTTGATTTGTCCTACTAATAAAATCAAGCCTGTTTTAAACCAGCCGTGTAATGCAACTTGGTGCATACGGTAAAGTGAAAGGTAGGCAAGTCGTGCAATTTTACCTTCAATAAACATATCGCCTTTCATTAAGTTACCCATCAAGTTACCCACAGTGCCGAAATGTGAGAATGAAAGCAATGAGCCTTTGTCATTGAATTTAAACGGTTTCATCTCTTTGCCATCTAACAATGCTACGATGTTTTTACCACATTGAGTTGCCATTTGGTGTGCAGCTTGTGCACGTGGCGGAATTGGTTTACCGTTTTGAATCAATGCAGCACAGTCGCCAATGACGAACACATCTTTATCTACCGTGGTTTGCATTAAATCGGTGATTTCGATTTGGTTTAAGCGGTTGGTTTCAAAACCGAACTCTTTGATGAAATCTGGTGCTTTCACGCCTGCTGCCCATACCATTAAATCGGCTTCAATTTTTTCACCATCTTTAGTAATTAAACCATCTTCTACTGCCTCTGTGATCATTGTGTTCAAATGCACATCCACGCCAGCTTTGCGTAATTCTGAAAGGGCTGAACCAGATACTTTTTCCGTTAATGCAGGAATTAGACGAGAACCTGCTTCTACAAGCGTTACTTTTAAGCTTGCACGGTTTAATTTACCGAAGCCATATTCATTTAAATGCGAAACGGCATTGTAAAGTTCAGCTGAAAGTTCGATACCTGTTGCACCGCCCCCCACGATTGCGATTTTTACATCTTTATCTTGGCTATGTGAGAAGCGTAAAAATAGCTCAAGCATACGTTTTTGGAAGTGTTTTGCTTGCTCTGAACCATCTAAGAAAATACAGTGTTCTGCCACACCTTTGGTGCCGAAATCGTTTGATTTACTGCCAATGGCAAGAATTAATTTGTCGTATGCGATATGACGCTCGGCAACTAACACTTCACCGTTTTCGTCTAAAAGCGGCTCTAACACAATCTCTTTTTGCTCACGATTTACACCTGTAAGCGTGCCTTGTTGGAAGTGGAAATAGTGGTTAGTCGCATGAGCACGGTAGCTCACTGCGTCTGTACCATCATCTAAAGAACCTGTTGCAACTTCGTGTAGTAACGGTTTCCAAAGGTGGGTTGCGTTGCGGTCGATCAAAAGCACCTCTGCTTTCTTTTTTTTGCCTAATTTATTACCTAAATAGGTTGCCAGTTCTAAACCTCCGGCACCACCGCCGACAATCACTATTTTTTCCATTTTATACTCCGAAATATTTTAGAAATTAAAAAAATAAACTGGCGTGAATTGTAAGGACTTTGAACGGAATGTCTAGCCATTTTAACGATTTTTTAACGAAATCTTCCCGCTTGTAAGGGATGTTATGTGGGCAAAAATCGCAATGGTTGCTTACAATTTCGGCAGATATAACTACGCTGGTTGCGTTGAATAGCATTGTGTCGGCGGACTGAAAGCAGATGTATTTGGCAGTCGCATTGATAAGAAAATTGCTTTGCAATAGTTGCCGTGCTGAATTGATGGTAGATTTCTGCAGGCACGCCAAGTACTTGCTCCATCATCATTTGCCACTCTTTGCCGTGCGGTTGCACATGCCCAAATTGTTGATAAACGAGTAAATGAGCAAGTTCATGCGGCACAACTTGTTGGATAAATGCTGTACCGTTTTCTACAAGTAAAACAGGATTTAGGCGAATTTCATTTTGCTGTAAATATGCCACGCCCGCTTTTTGCCCGCGGAGTTCAAAATTCATCACGGGCATTGTAAATTCTTTGTTAAAGAATTTATTTGCCTTTTCTAGGCTTTGTTTTAGTTGGCGCTGGGCTTGGAGTTTGAGGATTCTTAGGTCTGGCATAAAATTATTTATCTGGTTGGATTTTATTCTGCCAAATCTCCCCTCCCCTTCTTTGCTAAAGAGAGGAAATCTAAGTGAAAATAAAGATCTCTATTCCTCATCAAAAACATTTCTCTCTTTAGCAAAGAGGGGGAGGGGAGATTTATTCGCTACGCTAACACTTCGTGCCGTTGCTAAAGCAACGTTCAAATGCAAGCATTTGTGGCAGTCTTAATTAACGAAGAAATTACTTTATATTACCTCGGACAATCCATCACATTCCACTTTTTGTCATAGCAAATATAAAGCTCATTCTTGCTTGCGCCCAAATACACGCGGTCTAATTGTGGATTATTTTTACGCATCCATCGGAAAAGCTCATTATTTCGCATCCACGTATCAGGCAAGACTAAATCATCAAACAAGGCTTTTTGTTTGGCGAAATAGCTTTCAGGATCGTTGAAAGCACAAGCACCGTGCTTTTCCCATTCGCCTTGTAAGAGTGAAGCTCCAGGGGATTCGGGCAAATATTTTTCGATAATCTGTGGTGACACAGACGGTAAGTCGCCTTGGCAAAAACGAGGGTGATCTTCAACTGTTCTAGCATTTTTATTCTGTGCCCAAAGCCCGTGAATGACCCAACCAAATTTTTTATCGCTAGCGCATTGATAGGTCGCCTTTTCAGGAATTTTACCATTGTTCTTTTCACGTTGAGCTTCGCAAAAGGAAGGCGACCACGAGAGTACAAGCATATAGTAATCAACAGGTGCGGTGGCATTTTGTCCGTATTTGTCGTCTGCCATTACAATATCGTAACTGTTTTTGACCGCTTGTTGGGCGGTGTTGGAAGTGGTTGTTTGAGCAGGTTTTGATTTTTCTTGCTGATTTAAAAAGTAAGAAACAATAATCGCAAATAGAAAAATCAGCAGGTTAATCGTTTTTTTGGTTAATTTCATAAAATAAATAGGGTAAAAGCCAATCATTAAAGGCTTGTACTATAAAACAAGCGTTCGAAAAAGCCAAAAATTTTGCAAATTTGTCGAAAATTTCAGCAAAAAGAAAATCAAATGTTAAATTTTGTGAAGCAGATCACGGATTATTCCTCCATAAATCTATATTATCTGGAGCAAGTTGTTAGGGTATAACAATTTAATGACTCTCTAAAATCTCTCTATGTCATTCCACTTAAGGGGAAATTCTATGAAAAAAATGATTTTAAGTGCTGTAGCATTCGCGGTTGCATTAGGTTCAGCAGTAGGTACTGCTCAAGCGAAAGATCGTATCGGTGTGACCATTTATAAATATGACGATAACTTTATGGCGTTAATGCGTAAAGAAATCGAAAAAGAAGCAGCTCAACATAAAGATGTTGAGTTGTTAATGAATGACTCTCAAAACACACAATCTATCCAAAACGACCAAGTTGATGGCTTACTTTCTAAAGGTGTGAAAGCATTAGCAATCAACTTAGTAGACCCATCAGCAGCACCAACCATTATTGGTAAAGCGAAAGGGGATGATGTGCCGGTGATCTTCTTCAATAAAGACCCAGGTGCGAAAGCGATTGGTAGCTATGAACACGCTTACTATGTGGGTACAGACCCGAAAGAATCAGGTGTGATTCAAGGTGACTTAATTGCGAAACAATGGAAAGCGAACCCTGCGTTAGACTTAAATAAAGACGGTAAAATCCAATACGTATTATTAAAAGGTGAACCAGGTCATCCAGATGCGGAAGCGCGTACAAAATACGTTGTAGATGAATTAAACAAACAAGGTATTCAAACTGAGCAATTATTCATCGACACTGGTATGTGGGATGCGGCAATGGCGAAAGATAAAACTGACGCTTGGTTAACCAGCCCGAAAGCAGACCAAATTGAAGTGATTATTTCAAACAACGATGGTATGGCAATGGGTGCATTAGAAGCGACTAAAGCACACGGTAAAAAATTACCAATCTTCGGTGTGGATGCGTTACCTGAAGTATTACAACTTATCAAAAAAGGTGAAATTGCAGGTACTGTGTTAAATGATGGTGTGGGTCAAGCGAAAGCAGTTATCGCATTATCAACTAACCTTGCAGCAGGTAAAGATGCAACTGCAGGCACAGAAATTAAATTAAAAGATAAAGTCGCTCGTATTCCTTATTTAGGTGTTGATGCAAGCAACTTAGATAAATTTTTAAAATAAATTATTAAAACACGAGGCACAGGCGTGTTCGCCGTGCCTCAATTTTTTACACGGAGTGAGATATGACAAGCGAAGTACTACTCACAATGACAAACGTTAGCAAGTCGTTTCCTGGGGTAAAAGCCTTAGACCACGCCAATCTAACGGTAAAGTCGCACAGCGTACACGCCTTAATGGGTGAAAACGGTGCGGGGAAATCGACCCTTTTAAAATGCTTGTTTGGTATTTATGCAAAAGATGAAGGTGAAATCCTGTTTTTAGGTAAGCCCGTTAATTTCAAAACTTCTAAAGAGGCACTTGAAAACGGTATTTCAATGGTTCACCAAGAGTTGAACCTGGTTAAACAAGTGAGCGTAATGGATAACCTTTGGCTCGGACGTTATCCACTAAAAGGTCCTTTTGTGGATCACGATAAAATGTATCGTGACACCAAAGCAATTTTTGATGAATTAGATATTGATGTTGATCCAAGAGAAAAAGTAGCAAAACTCTCTGTCTCTGAAATGCAGATGATCGAAATTGCGAAAGCCTTCTCTTACAATGCTAAAATCGTTATTATGGATGAACCGACTTCTTCACTTTCAGAAAAAGAGGTAGAACATTTATTTAAAATCATCCAAAAATTAAAAGATAGAGGCTGTGGCATCATCTATATTTCACACAAAATGGATGAAATCTTCAAAATTTGTGATGAAATTACGATTTTACGTGATGGTAAATGGGTCAACACGGTTGCAATTAAAGATACTTCAATGGATCAAGTGGTTTCTATGATGGTAGGGCGTGAATTAACCCAACGTTTCCCAGAAAAAACCAACGTACCACAAGAAGTGATTTTAGAAGTGGAACATTTAACCGCGAAAAATCAACCTTCGATTCAATATGTTACCTTTGAATTACGCAAAGGCGAAGTGCTTGGCGTAGCAGGCTTAGTGGGGGCGAAACGCACTGATATTGTAGAAACTATCTTCGGTGTGCGTGAAAAAGCAAGCGGTGTGATTAAACTTCACGGCAAAGAAATTCGTAACCACAACGCCTTTGAAGCGATTAACAACGGCTTTGCTTTGGTGACCGAAGAGCGTCGTTCAACAGGGATTTACGCTAATTTAAGTATCGAATTTAACTCGTTGATTTCAAATATGAAATCTTATTTGGGCAAATTCGGCTTACTCAGCAATAAAAAAATGAAAAGCGATACCCAATGGGTAATCGACTCAATGAATGTAAAAACCCCATCGCACGGCACATCGATTGGCTCACTTTCAGGCGGTAACCAACAAAAAGTAATCATCGGACGTTGGTTATTAACCCAACCAGAAGTGTTAATGCTAGATGAACCAACCCGTGGTATCGATATCGGGGCGAAATTTGAGATTTACCAACTGATCCTAGAACTTGCCAATAAAGGAAAAGGCATCATTATGATTTCATCGGAAATGCCAGAATTACTTGGTGTTACCGACCGAATTATCGTGATGAGTAATGGTAAAGTGGCGGGCATTGTCGAAACGGCAAAAACCTCCCAAGAAGAAATCTTACAACTTGCGGCAAAATACTTATAAATCAGGAGTGAATTATGTCTGCGGTACAACCTAACAAAGCACTTAATTTTCTGAAACAAAATGCCATCTATTTTGTGTTATTGATTTTACTTATTATCATCATTGCACAAGATCCTAGCTTTTTGAGTTTACGAAATTTTAGTAACATCTTAACCCAATCTTCAGTACGTTTAATTATCGCTCTTGGTGTCGCAGGGCTGATTGTTACCCAAGGTACCGACTTATCCGCTGGTCGTCAGGTCGGTCTTGCTGCAGTAATCTCTGCTACGCTCTTACAAGCAATGGATAATATGAACAAAGTGTTCCCGAACCTTGCTGAAATGCCAATCCCGGTGGTGGTGCTTATCATCTGCGGTATCGGTGCAATTATCGGTTTGTTTAACGGCTTCGTGATTGCTTACTTAAACGTAACACCATTCATTGCTACAATGGGGACAATGATCATCATCTACGGTATCAACTCACTTTACTATGATGCTGTAGGCTCATCACCAATCGCGGGCTTTAGTGGAAGCTTCTCTGACTTCGCACAAGGTTTCTTCCGAATTGGTGGCTTTAAGCTCTCATACATCACTATTTATGCAGCGATTGCAACCGTGATTATGTGGATTTTATGGAACAAAACCCGCTTCGGTAAAAACGTGTTCGCGATTGGTGGTAACCCAGAAGCTGCGAAAGTATCCGGCGTAAACGTTGCACTGAACTTAATGGGCATCTATATGGTGTCTGGTATCTTCTATGCCTTCGGTGGTATGTTAGAAGCAGGTCGTATTGGTAGCGCAACCAACAACTTAGGCTTTATGTATGAAATGGACGCAATCGCAGCTTGCGTAGTAGGTGGTGTGTCATTCGCAGGTGGTGTGGGTACAATTATCGGTGTAGTAACAGGGGTGTTAATTTTCACCGTTATCAACTACGGCTTAACCTACATCGGCGTAAACCCTTACTGGCAATACATCATCAAAGGCGGTATCATCGTCTTAGCAGTAGCAATTGACTCATTGAAATACGCGAAGAAAAAATAGTTAATCAGAATAAAGTAAGGGCAATTTACCCTTACACATCAATAACAAGCGGTCGAATTTGCAATATTTTTTGTAAACTCGACCGCTTGCATATCCCTTACAACACAAAAGAAAAAGGAGCTTGCTATGCTAAATATTGTATTCCTCGACCGCACAGGCATTCCTGCCACACACGACATTCCTCGTCCAAGTTTTCCGCATAATTGGGTGGAGTATGACCGAACCAGCGCGGATGAAACCTTCGAGCGTGCCAAAGATGCCGATATTATCGTGACCAGTAAAGTATTACTTGGGCGTGAATTATTAGCGAAATTACCTAAATTAAAATTGATTGCGATTACTGCAACAGGCACAAATAATGTGGATTTAGTGGCAGCAAAAGAGCTTGGAATTTGTGTGAAAAATGTCACAGGTTATTCTTCTGTGACCGTGCCAGAACACGTGTTGGGAATGATCTTCTCGCTCAAACATAGTTTAATGAGCTACCACCACGATCAAGTGAGTAGCGACCGTTGGGCAACTTGTGGGCAGTTCTGTTACACCGATTATCCGATTACCGATATTCGTGGTGCAACGCTTGGTGTATTCGGTAGAGGGAACACTGGAGCTGAGGTGGCACGCCTTGCACAAGCGGTCGGAATGAACGTAATTTTTGCAGAGCACAAAGGTGCGACCATGATTCGTGAAGGTTACACCCCATTTGAAGAGGTGTTCAAACAGGCGGATGTGATCACGTTGCATTGCCCGCTTACGGAACAAACTCAAAATTTAATTAACGCAGAAACCTTGGCATTGATGAAACCAACAGCTTATTTGATTAACTGCAGTCGTGGCCCCGTGGTAGATGAAAAAGCATTGTTGAATGCGTTAGAAACTTGCCAAATTGCAGGGGCAGCGTTAGATGTGTTAGTAAAAGAACCACCAGCGATTGATGATCCGCTTATTCAAGCAGCTAAACGCTTACCGAATTTGTTGATTACCCCACACATTGCGTGGGCAAGCGATTCAGCGGTCACAACATTGGTTAATAAAGTTGCTCAAAATATTGAAGAGTTTGTAAAAACGGGCAAGTAATTAATGTTTTAGCAAAAAGAGGGAAGATGGTAAGATAGTCTTCCCTTTATTTTTTACTTCCCCCTTCCGTAAATGGAGGGAGTGAAGAACTTCGTATGATTTATATAATATGAACTTTACCCCCCTATTTATCGCTTGGCGGTATTGGCGAACGAAAAGTGCCGACCGCTTTGGGCGACTAGTGACCAACCTTGCTAGCTTTGGCATTGTGCTAGGCGTAATGGCATTGGTGATTGTGCTTTCCATTATGAACGGCTTGGAAAATATGCAAAAGCGTAATTTGCTTTCTACACTGCCACATGCGGTTGTGATGCCAATTGATGGGCATTTTGCAAAAAATGAGCAACCGCCCCAACCAGATTTTGTGACTCAAGCTAATCCAATTAACCGCACGAATATCATTATTCAAAGTCAGCAAGGGATTGAAGCAGGCTCATTAATTGGCGTGGAAAGTGCCCAAGATGATCCGCTTTTAAATGGTGAAAATGTGGCGCAGCTTCTGCCCGAAGGCGAATTTAACGTGCTAATTAACTGGCAATTGGCTCAAAAATTGAATCTGAATGTAGGTGAAAAAATCCGCATTATGATTACTGAAAACAGCCAATACACCCCGATGGGACGAGTACCGATGCAACGCCTGTTTCATATTTCAGGGTTCTATTATGCGAATAGTAATGGCAGCGAATATACGCTATTTGCGAATTTAGCGGATGTGGGGCGACTGCTCAGGATTGATAACGAGCATATTCAAGGCATACGCTTGTATTTAAATGACCCGTTCCAAGTCACCGAATTAAGCCGTTATTTCCCTGAAGAACAATACCAAATTCACGATTGGCGTGAGCAGAAAGGCGAGTTTTTCCAAGCGGTGAAAATGGAAAAAAATATGATGGGTTTGTTGGTAAGTCTCATTATCGTGGTCGCAATTTCTAACATTATTACCTCGTTAAGCTTAATGGTGGTGGATAAGCAGGGCGAAATTGCGATTTTGCAAACTCAAGGCTTAACCAAACCGCAAGTGATGCAAATCTTTATTTTCCAAGGCTCGATTGTGGGAATTATCGGCTCAATTTTAGGTGTAATATTAGGCGTGGTTGCTGCGATGAATTTAGATGTTTTGATCGCAATGATTAACCCTGCGATTGTGTTGCCAACTTTGATTTCTCCAACGCAAATTACGGTGATCGCAGTGGTATCGATTTTATTATCGCTCGCGTGTACGCTTTATCCCGCATTTAGTGCATCGAAAATTGAGCCAGCTCAGGCGTTGAGGTATGAATAAAATGCAGAATAATGCTTTTACTATTGCAGAAACCGCTGAATTTTTTTCTGTATCAACTGCAACAATTCGAAATTGGGTTAAAACTGGCTATCTATCTTTAATTGAAAAAGGGAAAATTGATAAACAATCTGTATTTGAATTTAAAGCGAATAAATTAGGAAAAGAGAAATTAACTTCTCGGGCAAACAAATCCCAGAAGGATAGCCATAACCATCAAGAACTCACCAAATTTATTCTTCAAGAGATAGAGAGTAATAATATTGCCTATCTTGGTAAGAGATATGAAGAAAGTTTATCTGATTCTTATAGAAATAAAGAAGGAATTTACTACACTCCTGAAGAAATAGTTAATGATTTACTCAATATAAAAGGTGATTTATCAAAAAAAACATTTCTAGATCCTTGTTGTGGTTCTGGAAATTTTATTATGCGTGCTATAGAACTAGGTGTAAAACCAGAAAATATTTATGGCATAGATATTGATCCACTTGCAGTAGAAATTACTAAGAAACGTATAAAAGAAAAGACAGGGTATATTTCAGAAAATATTATTTGTGCTGATTTCTTAGAAAAGTATAAAGAAAATGGTTTAGAAGAATATGATCTTATTTATACTAATCCTCCATGGGGTAAAAAAATAGATAAGAAAGATAAAGAGTTTTATGCAAATTTATTAAATGCAGGAACAAGTAATGACACTTGCTCTTTATTCTTTTTCGCGTCTCTTTCTTTACTAAAGAAAAATGGTAATTTAGGATTGCTTGTACCTGAAGCATTTTTCAATGTTGCGGCATTCGAAGCAGCTAGGCAAGAAATGTTAAAGTATGACATTTTAAACCTAACAGATTATGGTAAAGCATTTAAAGGTTTACAAACTGGAGCAGTTTCTTTTGTTTTGAATAAAAGAAAATCAAATTCAGATAAAGATATTATTTGTAATTATAAAGGAAATATCTTTAATAGAAGTGCAAAATCATTTATTTCTAATCCAAAATTAATTTTTAATTTAAATTGTGATACTCAAGAATCTAAGGTTATTGAATATTTATTCAGTTTACCATATGAAACATTAGAACATAGAGCTAAATGGGGGTTAGGTATTGTAACTGGAAATAATGAAAAATTCCTGAAAAAACAACCATTTACTGATTCTATTCCTGTGTTTAAAGGTTCTGATATTACGAAAGAAGGATTAAAATCTGCAACCAATTTTTTATCAAACGATTTCTCACAATATCAGCAGGTTGCACCTAGAGAAATATTTGAAGCAGAACAAAAGTTAATTTATAAATTTATTTCTTCTAACTTATGTTTCTACTATGATAAAGACAAGTATTATGTATTGAATAGCGCTAATATGATAATAGTTGAGAAAGGTTTTCCTGTTTCTATGCAAGTATTATCTGATTTATTTAATAGCAGTTTTATGAATTGGGTTTTTCATAAGTTATTTAATACCCATAAAGTATTAAGAGGTGATTTAGAGCAATTGCCTATCTACCCTCAATTTATAAAGGATAACTTATTTAATGAAATTGAATATTTATCATTATTAGGTTTAGTTAAGGAAAAAAATGGAACTTTCAGAATTAAAAAGTAGAATTATCTCTTCTTTCTCTGGTAGTGAAAAAGATCTTATGGATGTTTTACAAATAATAGAAGATGATAGAGCAGTCTATCCTTTCAATGAGTATGAGCATCTTATTATTTCTCTTCTTGAGAAGAAAGGTTTAACTTACGAGCAATACATTGATATTAGAACAGAATATATCAATTCAAATCCAAACTTATGGATATTTGAAATCTCAGCACCTCGAGGTTTTGGCGAGAAATTTGCACAAACTTATGTAAAAGGGAAAAGTAATAAATTGCTTTCTCCATCTAAAAAATTAGATGCTGATTTTAAAGGTGAATATGATTTATGGCTAGATGGAATCAAAATTGAAGTTAAGGCTTCAAGAGCTGTAGATTCTGATAGCGATGAACCTTTATACATTAAGGCATTATCAAGTAATACTCATAAACGCTTTTTAATGAATTTTCAACAATTAAAGCCTCAATGTTGTGATGTGTTTATTTGGCTAGCGGTATTTCGTGATGAAATTATTCTATGGGTTTTAAATTCAGATGAAGTTGCCTCTCATGAGTTATTTTCAAAAGGACAGCATCGCGGAAATCATGGTAATGAAGGTCAGTTACATATAAAAAATGACAATATAAATCTGTTTGATAAATATAAATTAATTGACAATGATATCGAAAAAGCGATTAAAGATGCTGTAGCAAGAAAAGGTAAATCATAATGACAACATTACTCCGCTGTGAAAACATAAGTAAATTTTATGACGAGGGCGATCACAAAGTTCAGGTATTGAAAGAGGTTTCTTTTTCAATGAATGTTGGCGAGCTGGTGGCAATTGTAGGGAGTTCAGGTTCGGGCAAAAGTACGCTTTTACATATGCTTGGCGGATTAGACCAACCGAGTTCGGGCAAGGTGTGGATTCAAGATCAATCCTTGCAAAAACTGAGTGCGAATAAACTTGCGAGCTTACGAAATCAGCATTTAGGCTTTGTGTATCAGTTCCATCATTTGATGGCAGATTTCACTGCATTGGAAAACGTGATGATGCCGATGTTAATTGGAAAACAGAACAAATCGGAAGCAAAAGATCGTGCTGAAAAGATGTTGCAAGCGGTCGGATTATCGCACCGAATTACACATCGTCCATCAGCACTTTCGGGCGGTGAGCGTCAGCGTGTGGCAATTGCTCGTGCTTTAGTGAATAATCCTGATTTAGTACTTGCAGATGAGCCAACAGGGAACTTGGATCAAAAAACCACCGAGAGCATTTTTGATCTGATTAAACAGCTCAATGCAGAACAAAATATCGCGTTTTTATTGGTGACCCACGATCTAAATTTGGCCCAAAAACTCTCGCATCGTTTCGTGATGCGAGATGGTGTATTGCGTGAGGAAGGCTGATGAACACTCCGTTTTTTATTAGTTGGCGTTATCAAAAAGGTAAGCAGAAAAATCGCCTTGTATCTCTGATTTCGTGGTTTTCTACAATAGGAATTGCCTTGGGCGTGGCAGTGTTGATTATTGGTTTAAGTGCAATGAATGGCTTTGAGCGTGAGCTTAATCAGCGTGTGCTTTCCGTTGTGCCACACGCGGAAGTTTATGCGTACGATGGTAATAAAGAGGGCGTGATTAGAGATCCTGTAAAGCTCGAAAAATTGGTTAAACGGAGTGAAAACGTGCTTGCCACCGCACCATTTATTACCTTTACAGCTTTGATTGAAAACGGCACGCAGCTCAAAATTGCTCAAGTGCGAGGTGTTGATCCGCAAAAGCAAGAGAGCGTGAGCCAGCTTGGACATTTTGTGCAAGGTAATCAATGGGGTGTTTTTAAAAAAGAAGGCGGTTTAATTTTAGGAGCAGGTATCGCGAAAGCACTCGAAGTAGATGTAGGCTATGAGGTGACTTTGTTGCTGCCACAAGCAAGTGAAAACGACCGCTTGGCTCAGCCGTTGCGTTTTAACTTACCAATTACGGGCATTTTGAAATTAGAGGGGCAGTTGGATTACAGCTATGCCTTGCTACCGATTGAAAAAGCACGAGAATTGTTAGATTACGAACAAGGCGAAGTGACGGGCGTGGAGTTGGCTTTGCGTTCTCCCTTTGATGTGCAGCAGTTGGATCTTTCGCAATTAAATCACTTTAATCAACCGCTTTATTTGAACACTTGGGTCAATAAATTTGGCTATATGTATAACGACATCCAGCTAGTTCGCACAGTGATGTATATTGCAATGGTGCTTGTCATAGGTGTAGCGTGTTTCAACATTATTTCAACGCTGGTGATGGCGGTAAAAGATAAGCAAGGTGATATCGCGATTATGCGAACACTTGGGGCAAATAACGGTTTTATTAAATGGATTTTCCTCTGGTATGGCTTACTTTCAGGCATGAAAGGGGCGGTGTTAGGCATTCTGCTTGGTGTGGGGTTAGCTTTGAATTTAACCAGTATTATCAAAGGGCTGGAAAACCTATTTGGTATTCAAGTGCTTTCTGAAGGCGTTTATTTTGTCAATTTCCTACCAAGCGAATTGCATTGGCAAGATATTGTTTATGTATTGCTTGCCACCATTGTATTGAGCTTATGTGCAAGCCTTTACCCTGCATCACGCGCAGCAAAATTAGAGCCTGCGAAGGTGTTGAGTGGGTATTGATTTCCTCCTATTCCTCCCCCTCTCTCACCAAGGAAGAGGGGATTTATTTAAAATATGATAAATTTCCGATCATAAAAAGATTAAAATTTAATCATTTTATCCACTATTTTGCCTGTTATCTAATCAAACACTCTCCATTTTCTAATTTTTTCTGCAAAAAAACTTGCAACTGTATAGTAAACCACTATACTGGCATCCAGTTAAATTGTTCAAAATTGAACAGAATATAGCCATTTTAAAACTAATTTATGACACAAGGATTAACCTATGGCAGCAGAGAAAAAAAGTAATAAAAACGTTGTGGTAAAACAGACAGAACCAGTACAACGTGAGAAAGCCCTTGCAGCGGCATTAGCGCAAATTGAAAAACAATTTGGTAAAGGCTCAATTATGAAATTGGGTCAAACAGAGAACTTGGATATTGAAGCGGTTTCAACTGGTTCACTTGGTTTAGATATGGCGTTAGGGATTGGCGGTTTACCGATGGGGCGTATCGTTGAGATCTTCGGGCCAGAATCGTCAGGTAAAACAACCTTAACGTTATCAACCATTGCTCAAGCACAAAAAGCGGGTAAAACTTGTGCCTTTATTGATGCGGAGCACGCACTTGATCCAGTTTATGCACAAAAATTAGGCGTTAATACTGATGACTTGTTAATTTCTCAGCCAGATAACGGTGAGCAAGCATTAGAAATTTGTGATGCATTAGTACGTTCTGGCGCAGTGGATGTGATTATCGTGGACTCTGTAGCGGCATTAACACCAAAAGCAGAAATTGAAGGCGATATGGGCGATTCACATATGGGTTTACAAGCTCGTTTAATGTCTCAAGCATTACGTAAATTAACGGCTAACATCAAAGCGACTAACTGCTTGGTAATCTTCATCAACCAAATCCGTATGAAAATTGGCGTGATGTTTGGTAACCCAGAAACCACGACAGGTGGTAATGCGTTGAAATTCTATTCTTCTGTGCGTTTAGATATTCGTCGTTCAGGTGTGGTGAAAGATGGCGATAACATCATTGGTAGCGAAACGAAAGTAAAAGTGGTGAAAAATAAAGTAGCTCCCCCATTTCGTGAAGTAAACTTTGATATTATGTATGGCGAAGGTATTGCACGCACCAATGAATTACTTATCTTGGCTGAAAAACAAGGCTTCATCAATAAATCTGGTGCTTGGTTCTCTTACGAAGGCGAGAAAATCGGTCAAGGTAAAAATAATGCAATTAAATGGTTAGCTGAGCATCCTGAAGTGGCTGCGAAAATTGAAGCAGATCTTCGTGAATTATTTATGAAAAATCCAAACACTGCATTAGCTCCTAGTCCGAAAAAAGGCAAAAAAGGCAAAGGTGCAGATGATGTTGAAGAAGTAGATACTGATATCGAAGAATTAGAAGATATTGAAGAAATCGAAGAAGAATTCAACGAAGAAGAGCTTTAATCATAATCATGAGCAAATGCGACAGAAATGTCGCATTTTTTCTATACCAAATCAATAATGACAGAACAAAAAATTACCGATAAAAAAGTACATAAATACAGTGCTTTAAACTATACGCTTTATCTTCTTTCGAAACGAGATTACACCGAGAAGCAGCTCCGTTCAAAGCTCAAACTTAAAGAGTATGAAGCGGTCGAAATTGATAAAGCTATTACAAAAGCACAAGAGCACAACTGGCAAAGCGATGAACGTTTTTGTACCTCTTTTATTCGTTATCGTTCCCAACAAGGAATTGGACCGCGTCGCTTAAAGCAAGAACTGAAAATGAAGGGCGTGCCAGAATGCTTAATTGCAGCTGCGATGGACGAAGCCGAAGAAGAGATTGATTTTTATGAAATTGCCGAGCGAGTTTTTGAGCGAAAATGCCCACGTGTTTGGGACATCAAAGCAAAGCAGAAAATGTGGCGATTTATGGTCAGCCGTGGATTTTATCAGGATCATTTTAGTCATTTGATGGAAATAGATTATAATGACAACGATGATGAATTCGATGAATAAAGAATAATGCAAGAACAAGAAATACACAGACAAGTGGTGCTAGATACCGAAACCACGGGGATGAACTTTAACGGTGCACCGCACATTGGGCACAATATTATCGAAATTGGGGCGGTTGAGGTCATCAATCGCCGCTTAACAGGGCGAACCTATCACGTTTATATCAAGCCTCCTCGCGAAGTTGAAGAAGAGGCGATTAAAGTTCACGGCATTACTAACGAGTTCTTGCAAGATAAGCCCTCTTTTGCCGAAATTGCTCACGAGTTCGTGGATTTTATTAAAGGTGCAGAACTTGTTATTCATAATGCGCCCTTCGACGTGGGCTTTATAGATCATGAATTTTCATTCTTGAAAAATCCGCCACCAAAAACAGCTGAGATGTGCACTGTTACCGACAGCCTTGCAATGGCTCGTAAAATGTACCCAGGTAAACGAAACAACTTGGATGCACTTTGCGATCGCTTAGGCATCGACAATAGCAAGCGTGTCCTCCACGGGGCATTACTGGATGCGGAAATTCTGGCTGATGTCTTCCTAATGATGACAGGCGGTCAAATTGCCTTGCTAGCAGATGAAACAGAAGAGAACGTACAAGCGGTTGAATCTCAAGAAGAAATTGCAAGAGAAGACGTGGATTCCAGCGGAACTATTGTTTTCCAAGCCACCTCTTCTGAGCTTGAAGCCCACGAGGCTTTTATAGCGTTGATCAATAAAAAGTCAAAAGAGAATTGCATTTGGCTGAAACGAATGGAAACGGAAAGCATACAGTAAACTAAAAATGGCTTAGAACTTAAAGTACTAAGCCATTTTTTATATGCTTGGAATTTACCCTTTCACAATCCCCACCAACTCAAGAATATCTTTAATCTCATAAGTTGGTTGGATTTTTGTGTCATTTACAAGATTCGCGTGATTAAACCAGCAAGTATCAATGCCGGAATTGTAGCCGCCTAGAATGTCAGAAGCGAGGGTATCGCCCACCATAAGAATCTTGGTTTTATCTAGTTCATCCATTTGCGAAAAGGCATAATCAAACACTTTTCGGTCTGGTTTTGCCACGCCAATTTGTTCGGAAACTACGACAATTTCGAAGAATTTTTTGGTTTGGGTGTTTTGCAAACGTTGCTGTTGTAGTTCGGTAAAACCGTTGGTAATAATGCCCATTTTAACTTCAGGATAAAGAGCTTCCAGCATTTCCATCACGCCATCAAGCGGCTTGCTGACTTTTGCCATTTCTGCCATCAATTCCTGATTAAGCTGAATTTGGTGCACGCCTGTTTGCTCAGCTAATTTGGCAAAACGACGCATTTGAATATCTTCTGCGGTGATCTCATTATTTTGGTATGCAACCCAAAGCAATTTATTGACCGCTTGAAAAGCATCATAATCTTCACGTGTAAAATCAATGCCATAACGCTTGAGCATTGCAGTTAAGCCTAAGTAGGAATTGAACGAAAAGAGTGTTTCATCCGCGTCAAAAAGAACCCAGTTATATCTCATTATTTTCCTTATTTATAGCTATTTTTAATCTCTTCAGTAATCCAATCGACAAAGCATTTCACTTTGGTACTTTCCGCCATTTGTGGAGGATAAACCACGTAGAATGCTTTTTCATCGTAAACATTGGTCATTAACGGCTCAACCACCGAACCTTCTTCGATCTCATCTTGAGCAAGCATTCGGTTTGCGACCACGACGCCCTGTCCATGTTTTGCTGCTTGGATGCCCATTGAGGTTGTACCGAACATCGGGCCTGTTTCGATGTCCATCTCTAGCTTGAGATGCTCTACCATCTGTTTCCATTTGGTGGAAGAGCAAACGTGGATCAAGTTTTTACCCGCTAGATCTTCTGGTCTTTCAATTGGGTTATCTTTCAAATATTCGGGCGAAGCGAGCAGCATAATGCGCGCTTTTACCAGCTCAATCGCTTCCAAATTGTTCCAATTACCGTTGCCGTAATAAATCGCAACATCGGTATCTTTGCCGAATAAGCCTTCATCTTGTGGCATGGTGGTTAAACGCACTTCAATATCTGGATAGCGTTGGTGGAAATCATTTAAACGTGGTACAAGCCAGTGCATACCAAATGAAGGCGTGGTGCTGATTGCCAAAATTTGGCGAGCAGTTTTAAGTTTGACCTTTTCCGTTGCTATCGCGATTTTCTCTAAAAGCGGTTGAATTTCAGCAAAATATTGCGAACCTACTTCAGTAAGTTCAAGTAAACGATTTTTACGATGAAAGAGTTTCACGCCTAAAAAATCTTCCAAAATTTTAATTTGATGGCTCACTGCAGCTTGAGTTACAAAAAGATCTTCCGCTGCTTTTGTAAAGTTAAGGTGGCGCGCTGCCGCTTCAAAGGCTTTTAACGCATTGAGTGGTGGGAGTTTTTTATTCATAAAATTTCCTTTTTCAGCTTGAAACGCCACTTATAAAGGCGCATAATCAAGCTCGTTTTTGCTATTCCTAATGAAATAGCGTTTCTTTATTATCCCTGCTATTATTGCATTATTTTTTCTAATAGTCTAAATAAAAATTTCTCGCTTGTTTAACTGCTCCGATATCTCTATAATCCTTGCCGTACTTAGACGGATAGTGATAGTAATTTTACTATTTCTAATTTTAAGTATGATGTTGTGTTTGCATATTGGTCTAGGAAACTAGACTAGAGTAAAAACCTTTGATTTTTACTCATTTCACTTCCTGTATATTTTTTAAACCCTTTTGGTTTTATGCCCCTCACTTTGAGGGGCTTTTTTTATGGTATCAATTTAGGTTTTATCTATGCAATCCTTTATTAAACAAGCTAATGCCTTTAGTTCAGCCAGAAAACCGTTTTTCTTCTTGATTGATTTTGAACAAAAGCAGCCCGTTTTGCTGCCATTAGCAGAATGCTCCTCACATCAAATATTTTTTCAATTTCCGACCTGCAATAACGTTTCATTCTCTGATTTTAATAAGCAATTTGAATTTAGCAGAAGACCATTAAAATTCGACCGCTATCAAACTGCCTTTGAATTGGTAAAAAATGAAATTCAAAAAGGTAATAGTTATTTATTAAATCTTGCCTTTCCTACCCAAATTCAAACAAATTATTCGCTTAAAGAGATTTTTATTAAAAGCAAAGCAAAATATAAATTACTCTATCAAGATAAATTTGTCTGCTTTTCGCCTGAAACTTTTATTCATATTAAAGATAATAAAATCTATTCTTACCCAATGAAAGGCACAATTAATGCAAGTGAAGAAAATGCAAAACAAAGATTATTAGATTCAAAAAAAGAATTTGAAGAACATAACACCATTGTTGATTTAATTCGAAATGATTTAGCTATTGTTTCCCAAAATATTCAAGTGACAAAATATCGCTATGTTGAAAGAATTGAAACCCACCGTGGGGCAATTTATCAAACGAGTTCTGAAATTTGTGGCGAATTAGATGAAAATTGGCAGATAGAAATAGGCTCACTTTTGAGTAAGCTCTTGCCCGCTGGTTCTATTAGCGGTGCTCCTAAAGAGAAAACTATGCAGATTATTCAACAAGCCGGAGGTGAAAAACGAGGCTACTACACGGGTATTTTTGGTTATTTTGATGGCGAAAGTTTAGAAAGTGCGGTGGCAATTCGCTACATTGAAAAGAACGAGCAAGGTGAAATGCAATTCCGCAGCGGCGGTGGCATTACTTCACAAAGTAGCCTAGAAGAAGAGTATAAAGAAATTTTGGAGAAAGTGTATGTCCCTATTTCCTGTGTTTGAAACCATTGCGATTATAGATGGCATTCCGCAAAATTTAGCTTTCCATCAGGCAAGAATGGATAATACGATAGAGAAATTATTTCAGAAAACGTCGGTATTTAATTTAGAAGAAATTATACAGGTGCCAACAGAATATCAGAATGGATTGATAAAATGCCGAATTGATTATAATCAACAAGATCTTAATATTATTTTTTCGGTTTACCAAAGAAGAGAAATAAGAAACTATCAATGTGTTTATTTGGATAACTTAGATTATACTTTCAAATATACTAACAGAACAATATTTGAAGATATAAAGATGACAAAAGATGAGGCAGTTATTATTCAAGATAAAAAGGTTACTGATTGCCGAATTGGTAATCTGATTTTTTTTAAAGATGGAATTTGGTATGGCCCGAAAAATTATCTTTTAAAAGGTACACAATTAAGCCGATTATTAAGTGAAAATCGAGTTCAATTAAAAGAGATCTACACCGATGAAATTCATCAATATGAAAAAGTGATGATGATTAACGCTATGAACCCATTTGACGAGAGCCGAGCGATATCTACTCAGCATATTACTTTATAGACTAATACGCCATTCCCTTATAAAATAGAGAGGTTTTTAATCACAAAGAGGTTTTTATGAAAATTATTCTTTTAGGTGCACCAGGTGCAGGCAAAGGCACGCAAGCACAGTTTATTATGAACAAATTTGGTATCCCACAAATCTCAACAGGCGATATGTTCCGTGCTGCAATCAAAGAAGGCACAGAGCTTGGCAAACAAGCCAAAGCGTTGATGGACGAAGGTAAATTAGTACCAGATGAATTAACCGTTGCATTAGTGAAAGACCGCATTGCCCAACCAGATTGCGCAAATGGTTTCTTATTAGATGGCTTCCCACGCACCATTCCACAGGCAGACGCATTAAAAGAATCAGGCGTTAAAATCGACTTAGTATTAGAGTTTGATGTGGCTGATGAAGTGATCGTAGAACGTATGAGCGGTCGCCGTGTACACCAACCATCTGGCCGTACTTACCACGTGGTTTACAACCCACCAAAAGTGGAAGGTAAAGATGATGTAACTGGCGAAGATTTAATCATTCGTCCAGATGACAAAGCTGAAACCGTGTTAGAGCGTTTAGCGATTTACCACAAACAAACCAAACCACTTATCGCTTACTACACCGCTGAAGCCGAAGCAGGTAACACCCGCTATGAACGTTTAGATGGTACAAAACCAGTTGAAGAAGTGAGTGCCGAATTAGCGAAGATTTTAGGCTAATTTAATCTTACATTTGGGGCATAGTAAAACCATTTACTATGCTTTTTTTTCAGCCCTGTGCCTTATATCTCTGCCCTGAAGGACGGAGTTTTACGGCACAGGGCTGATAAAAAATACCTGTTTCTGAAATCATTCAAAAACAGGTATTGATTTTAAGTCATTAGATAAACTTCGTTATCTATTACCATTCAAAATTCACACCAACATTATAAGCAGCACCGCCTTGAGTAAATGCGATACCTGCTTTAGTTGCAACATGCTTGTTATAACGGTAACCTGTACCAATAGCAACCGCAGTTTGAGATTTATAACCACCAACAGCAGCCGTAAAGTTTGCTTTACCTACAGTATATGGTTGGAATAAACCTGTTAAAGCAGCTTGAGTAGCAAGACCACGTTTAAGATCTTTATCAAGTTTATTAACTCTATTATCTAAATGATCAAGGCGTTGATTGTGTGTTGCAATTGCCGCTGTGTTAGCTGCAATGTTAGCTCTGTTAGTGATAATGTTAGCTTTGTTAGTTGCAATATCAGCTTTGTTAGTTGCAATATCAGCTTTATTAGTTGCAATATCAGCTTTGTTAGTTTCAATATCAGCTTTGTTAGTTTCAATATCAGCTTTGTTAGTTGCGATTGCAGCTTCATTCACACCAATTCTATTACTGTGATTATCTAAACGAGCATTTTGAAGAACTTGTTTATTACGAGTATTTGTAATACGTGAAGCGTTTTTGTCAATGTCCTTACGATTTTCTGCTACAGTATGTTTGGTTACTGATAAATCTCCATGTAAATCATTTACTACTCCGTCTAGATTTGTGACTGCTTCATCAATTACTGTTGCTAGATCACCAATCGCTGCTTTATTTGCTTCAATTCTCTCACCATGATTATCTAAACGAGCATTTTGAAGAACTTGTTTATTACGAGTATCTGTAATACGTGAAGCATTTTTCTCTACTGCTGTTTTGTCAGCTTTATCTTTAACTAAAGTTTCAACTTTTGATAAATCTTTATAAGTTTGTGTCTCTTTTAATTTATCAATCGCAACGGCATTAGCATCAATATCTTTACGATTTTCTGCTACCGCCTCTTGAGTTCCTGCTAAATTTTCATCTAAGTCATTTACTGCATTACCTAGATTTTTTACAGATTCATCGGTTGCTTTCGCTAGTTCACCAATCGCTGCTTCATTTGCTTCAATTCTCTCACCGTGATTATCTAAACGAGCATTTTGAAGAACTTGTTTATTACGGATATTTACAATAGCTGATGCATTTTTAGCAATCGCTTCATCTGTATCTTTCTTATTTTGATCAACTTTACCCGCCATTGTTAAAAGTAAAGCCGCATTTGAGTTCGTTTGAGCGCCAAATTTTGCAATCTCTGCTTTATTAGCCTCTACGTCTGCTTGGTTGGCTTTTTTAGCAATATTATCATTTAACTCTTCAACAGCTGAACTTACTGATTTAATTAAACCAGGTTTTTCCTCTGTACCATCTCCAGCCAAAGCTTCTTGTAGGTTGTGTACTTTATCTTGAATACTATCAAATCCTTCTTTAACATTTTCAGATATAGCATTTAAATCTTTAACACTTGCTTTTTCCTCTTGCAATGTCTTTAACGTTTTTGCTCTCGCATCTAATTCAGTATTTATATTATCTACAGCACTCTTATCTGCTTTTTCAGCGATACTATTGGTTAATTCTGTTTTTACTGCTTCCGTTTGTTTTGTAATCTCTGCGTCAATAGCTTTTACAAACGAATTTCCAGCAGCCTCAATAGGTTTATCTTCTGCCATAGCATAAGTAGAAATAACGCCTCCAACAAATAATGCAATCGCAGTACGTTTTAAAAGTTCACATTTCATAATATAGTCCTTATGGTCCTTATGGTCCTTATGTAAGGTAATAAAAAATTTAAGTGATTTGCTCATAGAAAGTATGAACTTATCTGAGATAAAGCTCAAGCGTAAAATTGTGATCTAGATCACAATTTTAAGTAAAAATATACTAGACCATTAATTTTTTTTAAATGGCAAAAGTCTAATAAAATGATCTGCCGCCCACGAATTGCGTAGCCCCTTAGCCGCTCTTCGTATTCAAACCGAAGTAGCACAGCTAGCAGGTGATAATGCTCCGCTTCGCGAGCAAGCTCTTTCCCATTTAACCCAAGGGATTGACCGTGCATCACAACTTATCGAGCAATTGCTGACGCTTTCCAAGCTGGATAATTTGCAAGAGTTAGAAGAAATTCAACCGCTTGATTGGGAAGGCATTATCCAATCGCTGATTGCCGAACGCTATTTTTTGGCAGAAAAACGGCAAATAA
>ERZ841116.279-NODE-279-length-42701-cov-4.771256_pt1 | contig 42701 bp, 20 predicted proteins | sample MGYA00519875_ERZ841116 | MGnify/ENA primary metagenome ERZ841116 (study PRJEB31850, sample SAMEA3708889) | human gut metagenome | biome: human gut; feature: human-associated habitat; material: faeces | place: China | collected 2014 ... | reverse complement strand
TGAACTGATTGATCTTTTAAAATAAATTCCATTTTTCTACCTCTAATAATCTAATTAGTAACTAAATATGTTTTGTAAGTCATCACCGGTGAATTGCCTTACACTATTACTAACGATTTATCTCAAAGAATTGTGCCAACTTTTTCAACCAATTTTTTACTAGTGAAATTTGGTATAATTTAAGTAAGATAAATTCATTTTTATAGGAGGAAGAAACAATGAAACGATCAAAAATCGGAGTTGCCATTATGGCATTCTTTATTACCTTTTTTGCAGTTGGATGTTCTAATTCATCATCAAACAGTTCATCTAATAACAGCTCAGACAAGTACACCACTTATATGAGTCAAGGAAAAGATGCTGCTTCCAGTCAAAAGTATGAAGCAGCTGAAGAAAAATTTGAAGATGCTCACGATGTGAAAGCAACTTCTGAGTCAAAAGCCTATGCAGATCAAGCAGGCGCTATGAAAGATGCTCAAGAAGAAATTAGAGAGTATGAATTTAAAGATGCTTTAGGTGAATTAGACAAGGCAGCTAACAAGACCAATGGCTATTCTGTAATGACTAAGCAAGCTGCTAAGCTTTATAAGACTATTAACAAGGTACAAGACCATATCACTCACGATATCAATCCTTTATACAAGCAAGCTAAATTAAGCTATCGTGATGGTAATTATCAAGCAACTGTTAAATCTTGCGACCAAATTTTAGACTTGTCTTACATTAATGGTAAGTACTACAAAAAAGTAAAGAAAAATGTAAAACATTTACGTAAAGTTGCTAATGCTAAATTAAACGGCGAAGATGTTAACGACGATATTGATACCGAGAATCTAGATGCTAATGATGACGATGAAGCAACTACTTCACACAAATCTACTAGTTCAAAATCTAATTCATCTAATAATAGTAATACCAATACTAGTTCTAACTCTAGCCAAAATAATTCAAATACCGCTAACACTCAAAATAACTCTGCGGCAAGTAAACAATCATCCCATACCACCACTTCAAATAGCAATGCTAACAATAGTTCAAATACTAATTCTTCATCAAATTCAAATAGTGGCATGATGATTGATGGTCAAACAGTTACTGGTCGAGTAATCGCACAAACTCGTAACCAATTAAGTTCACTTGGTGTTGACACTAGTTCTTGGTCTGACCAAAAAGTAGTTAACTTCATGAGATCAGCTGCTAATAACGGTCACACTACAATTGATTCATACACTAAGCAAGATGTAGAAAACTTTCAATAAACCTGACAAAATTTGCTTTTGCTTGTAATTCAATGTAAGATTATATTGAATTTTTGTACAGCTAGACAGTAAAGGAGCTCTTAACTTTGACTGAAGACAAGAAGAACACCGAAGAAACTCAAGAAAAAGAAGAATTTGAAGTAGTTATGCCAGAGGCAAATCGTGTAGAAATGCCGGCTACTGAATTTAAAGAACAACCTGATTACTTAAAGACATTTGCTAACTTCTATATTTCAAAATTCGATGAAAGTGATCTTGAAATTATGGACGTCTACGATGGTAATCATGATGTTATTGAAATTAACACTTACTTAACTAATAATATGGCCTTCAGCCGTCAAAACTTGGTTAAGCACGTATTAAATATTCATGCAGAACGCTTTATGGATATGCTTAACAATATTCAAAAGCAAACTGGCGTAGACCCACAAAACATGAAGACTTATGAAGATTGGGATAAATGGTACACTGATCGTCGTAATGAAATCAAACAAACTCTTTCATAAAAAAATCACAATTTATTATTTGCATATTGGTTTCTAAAGGGCCAAAATAGTGCTAACGAAAATAAAAAGAATGTATTATTACAATACATTCTTTTTTGTTTATTCAAATGTTATTTAATACTTTTTAGAGGAAAGCTTATTATGAATAGTAATTTACGTAAAAAAGTCACCTTAGCGGGGCTTTTAGTTTCGATTGGAATTGTTTACGGCGATATTGGTACAAGTCCACTTTATGTTATGAAAGCAATCGTAAACGAAAATGGTGGAATCGCTCATGTTAGCCGCGAATATATTGTTGGTTCTATCTCGCTTATTCTTTGGACGATTACTCTTTTAACAACTGTTAAATATGTTTTAATTGCCCTTAAAGCAACTAACCACGGCGAAGGTGGAATTTTCTCACTTTATGCTTTAGTTAGAAAAAAGGCTAAATGGCTAGTCATCCCTGCCTTAGTTGGAGGAGCTGCTTTGCTAGCTGATGGTACTTTAACACCAGCAGTTACTGTTACAACTGCTATTGAAGGTCTTAAAAACATGAAATTTAGTAACGATATTCCAGTACCAAATCAAAATAGTGTCATTATGATTACTATTGTCATCTTGCTTTTCCTATTCTCTATCCAAAGAATGGGAACAAGCATTATCGGTAAGACCTTTGGACCAATCATGCTAGTCTGGTTTACTTTCCTAGGACTAACTGGAATTATGAACTTAAGTCATGACTGGTCTTTACTTGAAGCACTCAATCCACTTTTAGCAGTAAAAATTTTATTTAGTCCAGCTAATAAAGTCGGTGTTTTAATTCTAGGAGCAGTATTCTTAGCTACTACTGGTGCAGAAGCCCTTTATTCAGATGTGGGACACGTCGGTAAAGGTAATATTATGGGCTCTTGGCCTTACGTTTTTATTTGTTTAGCCCTAAATTATCTCGGTCAAGGCGTTTGGATCTTAGAAAATCCTAATTATCATGCTGGTGCGACAGACTTTAACCCATTCTTTGAAGCTCTGCCAAGTCAATGGAAGTTCTTTGCAATAATTTTAGCTACCCTAGCCGCAATTATTGCCTCGCAAGCTTTAATTACTGGTTCCTTCACCTTAGTTTCTGAAGCTAGTGGTTTAAAGTTTTTACCAAGAATGAAAATTATTTACCCTTCTACTGAACAAGGACAGCTTTTTATTCCGTCAATTAATAAGATGCTTTGCGCTGCTACCATCGGAATTGTCTTCTTATTCAGAACTTCTGAACACATGGAAGCAGCTTATGGTTTAGCAATTACCGTAACCATGCTCATGACGACAGTTTTGCTCTTTGAATACTTATCACTTAGAAAGGTTAACTTGAGCCTGCGACTAGTCTTCTTACTTTTATTTGGTGCAATTGAAACCATGTTCTTGATTTCCAGCTTAGCTAAATTCTTACATGGTGGTTATGTCACGGTAATTATTGCAGCCTTTATTGGGGCAATTATGTATATTTGGTATTTTGGCAATAAAATTCGTGATAAACGTGAAGCTGAAAATGCTTATGTCCGTTTAGATGAATTTACAACTATGCTAAGCAATTTAAGCCATGACGAAAGTATTCCGCTATATGCAACCAACTTGGTCTACATGGCAAAAGTTAAATACAACAAGTTTATTAAGCGCGATATGCTGTATTCAATTTTAGATAAACGCCCTAAGCGTGCTCATGCTTATTGGTTTGTAACCGTAAATGTAACGAATGAACCTTTTACTGCTGAATATGCAGTTAATACCTATGGCACAAAGAACGTAATTAATGTTCAACTATATTTAGGATTTAAACAGCAACAAAAAGTTAATGTTTACTTACGTCAAATTGTCCACGATTTAATCAAAGATGGCACGATTGAATCGCAACCACAAGAATACACCACTACTCCAGGTAGAGATGTTGGTGACTTTAAGTTTGTAATTGTAAATGACGTAATTAGTCCTCAAACTCAACTAAGTTCTTACGAAAAATGGCTGGTTGAAAGTCGGGTTTGGCTTCAAAACTTATCCTCTAATCCTGCGGTTTGGTTTGGATTAGAATATGCCGATACAGTCATTGAACGTGTACCATTAATTCTAGGTTCGCAAGATGTGAAATCTATTCACAGAACTAAGCTAAGATAATTATTTTTAATTATTCTCCGATAGATACTTGCAACTCTTGCATAAATAGATGAAAATAGATATGTTTAAAGAAGAATGTCCCTTTTTTGGCATTCTTTTTTTACGTTATTTAGATATTTAGTCATTTCGGCTATTTATTGGGAGAATAAATATGAATGAAAAAACACGGAAAAATATATCAGCCGCGGGATTATTAATTGCGATTGGTATTGTCTATGGTGATATCGGAACCAGTCCGTTATATGTTATGAAGTCAATCGTCGCTGGAAACGGCGGTATCGCTCACGTAAATCGTGACTTCATTATCGGATCTATTTCCCTAGTACTTTGGACAGTTACCTTATTAACAACTTTGCAGACTGTCTTTATTGCATTAAAGGCCACTAACCATGGTGAAGGTGGTATTTTTGCTCTCTATACTTTAGTACGTAAACGAGCAAAATGGTTAGTGCTTCCTGCTTTAATTGGTGGAGCTGCAATTTTAGCTGATGGTACATTAACTCCTGCTGTTACTGTTACAACAGCTATTGAAGGGTTAAAAGGAATTGAATTTGGTCAGGGCAATGTTCCAGTTTCTACACAGGGAACTGTTATTGCGATTACGGTAGTCATTTTGCTGATTCTGTTTTCAATTCAGCGAATGGGGACAAGTATTATTGGTAAAGCTTTTGGACCAATCATGTTTATCTGGTTTACCTTTTTAGGAGTTATGGGCTTGATGAATATGATGAGTGATTTATCTATCTTGCAAGCCCTTAACCCATATTACGCAATTAAGCTGCTATTTAGTCCATATAACAAGGCTGGAATCTTTATTTTAGGATCCATCTTCCTTGCTACTACTGGTGCAGAAGCATTATATTCTGACGTTGGTCACGTTGGTAAAGGAAATATTATTGGTTCTTGGCCATATGTCTTTGTTTGTTTATCACTTAATTACTTTGGTCAAGGTGTTTGGATTTTAAATAATCCTAATTACAATGCTGGAAATGGTGATTTTAACCCATTTTTTGAAATCATCCCACAAAATATTCGCTTAATTGCGATTGTCTTAGCTACTATTGCAGCCGTTATTGCCTCGCAAGCTTTAATCACAGGTTCATTTACTCTAGTAGCTGAAGCTAGTGGATTGAAATTTTTACCAAGAATGAACATTATGTATCCTTCAACTAAGAAGGGACAGATTTATATTCCTTCTGTTAATAAGATGATCTGTATTGCAACAATTGCAATTGTTCTTTTCTTCCAAACTTCCGCTCACATGGAAGCAGCTTATGGTTTGTCAATTACTATTTCAATGTTAATGACAACAATTCTGCTTTATGAATGGCTAGCAATGAAGGGCATTCGTACGATCTGGAACTGGATCTTCTTAGTCTTCTTTGGCTTCTTAGACATCATGTTTATGTTGGCCAGCTTGAGTAAATTCACACATGGTGGTTATGTATCATTAATTATCGCTGGTTTTATTGGAATTATTATGTACGTATGGTTCTATGGTAATAAGATCAGAGATAAACGCGAATCACGCAATGCTTACGTAAGACTTGATGAGTATGTTGATATGTTGACAAACTTAAGTCACGATGAGGATTACCCTACTTTTGCTACTAACCTAGTTTACATGGCTAAAGTTAAATATAATAAATTCATTAAGCGAGAAATTCTTTACTCTATCTTAGATAAACGTCCTAAACGCGCACGAGCATACTGGTTCGTAACAGTAAATGTTACTAATGAACCATTTACTGCTGAATATGCTGTTAATACCTACGGAACTAAGAATGTAATTAACGTTCAACTCTTCCTAGGATTCAAGCAACAAACGAGTGTGAATGTATACTTGCGTCAAATCGTGCATGATCTAATTGCTGATGGTACGATTGAATCGCAACCGCAAGAATACACTACTACGCCTGGTAGAGATGTTGGTGATTTTTCATTCGTCATCGTTAACGATGTAATTAGTCCACAAACGCAACTTAGAAGTTATGAAAAATTCTTAGTTGAAGCACGTGTATGGCTTCAAAATCTTTCTTCTAATCCAGCTTCATGGTTTGGCTTAGATTATGCTGATACAGTTATTGAACGTGTACCATTAATCTTAGGAAATCAACGAAGACAACATATTACTCGTATCGCACCAAAGAAATTTGAAGATATCAAAAAGAAACTTCAAGCTGAAGGTGAACTCAAAGAGTAATAAATAGATATAGATATACAAAAAGCGCATCCCAATGAGATGCGCTTTTTCAATGTTCTAATATAGAAATTGATAGGGGATTTTTCAATTAACTAATTTAATTCTTTAATGATACCTTCCAAAGTCTTCTTAGCTTCTTCTTGGATTGGTTGAGTAGGATGTTCTTCATCGTACTTATTCAACCAGTCTAAGCGGTCTTGCATTCTCTTAGCTAAGGTCTTTTGGTATTCAGGATCTTCTAGATGAACTTCATAACCTTCAATTGGCAAGTAAGATACACCCTTGAAGTTACCAAATGGTTTCCAGTCACTATCTTTGATACTGCCGTTAGCAAGATCTTCGACTAACTTCTTAGTTACTTCCTTTGGAATGTCCTTACCCATAAAGGCATCAGTATTCAAGATGTAACAAGAAGCTCCACGCTTAGTGAATAATTCCTTGAAGTCTGAATAATCGCCAGATACTGGATATGCGCGGAATGGATCTGCGAATGGTTCAATTACCAAAGTATTCATGTCAAAGCCCTTTGGCAAGTTTTCAGCACTAGTTCTCTTAGTAGCCAAAGTAAGTCCCATTGTTGTTGCTAAAACTGGATCATCAACTTTTAAGATTGGTGGTAATGAACCATCCTTCATAATCCAGAATAGAGCAGTAATTGGTGCATCTTCGTAGTCAACTCTATGTGGTGAAGTGTAACGAGTCTTAATAACACGACCATTGTTGTTACGTAAGTCTTCAGTTACAATAACTTTCTTACCATCTTCATCTTGAGTAACTGCACAGTTCATAATTGTAGTGTAGTACTTAGTCTCGTGGTGACCTGCTGGATAATCGTGAGTCTTATCAAAGTATGAAGGCTCCAATGCTACTGAAGAACCATCTTCACGAGAAATAATAAATGCGTCATCATGTAAAACAGTGATGTCATATTTACCATCATACATTTCATGAGTCAAAGTAGATTTACCTGAACCAGATAAGCCATAGAAGGCAAATACCTTATCGTCCTTGTCCTTAAAGTGGAATGACTTTTCACCACCGTGACAAGCAGTATAACCATTTCTGTGAGCCATAGCCCAAGCAAGAGTTAAAGTACCCTTCTTCAATTCTCCAAAGTAGCGTAAGCCGAAGACTGCAGCACAGTTATGTGGTGCGTCAAAGACGCCGAATCCCTTAGGATAATCTTCATCTTGAGTATTTGGATCGAAGTAGAAGTAAATATCTCCTTCGTCATATACTTTAGAATTCTTGTAAATTTTCTCTGCTTCTTCATCAAAGAAGTGGAAGTTCAAAATATATGAAAGTAAGTTAAAGGCTTGATCCTCTGGCATCATAATATGTGCCTTAACAGTAAAGGTTGGGTCTAATCCAACTAAAACTGTAGCCTTTAAGAATTTTTGATCATGGCCCTTATAAATATCTTCACGTAAGTTACCTGCTAATGCCTCTGGATCTTCTTTTGGATCATCAACAAAGTGACGTGCACTTGCTGTTCTACCCAAAATTTTACCGTGGTTATAAACTAATTGCTTTGCACCTTGTGGCAAGCCTAGTTCCTTAGTATGCAAAATCGGTAGGTCAGTTTCGATAACACCAGATTGTTTTTTAGCTAAATTATAAGCTTCAGCAACACTAGTTACTTCGTGTACATTATTGCCATAAAAGGCAGATTCAATAGTAGAACGAACCCGACTAAATTTTTTGTTAGCTTTTCTTAACTCATCATGAGAATAACGTTCTTGTGTACTCAACTTATTTTTCCTCCTCTGAAACCATAGAAAGCGGTTTCACTAATTACAATTAAATCATAACATAACAAGCCAGCTATAGCCATGTAATAATCCAAAAATAAATTGATATTAATAGTAAGTAAAACCATACAAAGAAAAAGCAGCCTCCTAATAAGACTACCTTATTAGAAGACTACTTTTGTATATGATTAAATTGATTTTATTTAATTGGTCTTTTTATTAATAAATTTCTTCCATAAGTAAAATACAAGTACGCTCAGCCAAGCAATTAACGAAATAGCGCTAATCACGTAAAACCAACTTGGTACAATGAAACGTAAAACAGCATGATTTAGACCTGATTTTTGAGAAATAATTGGATTGCCAATTACGTTTTTTGCACCGTTAAACTTCTTATTGTTTACAGTTAATTCACTCTGCTTGTACAAAACAACAGGCAAAACAATATCTTTATTCTTTTCTCCTTTCCAAGAAAGAATCAGATCACCATTTTTAGCAACTTTATGATTAAATTTTTGATATTGATCAACCACATTTATTTTGTAAAGATAAGCTGCGTTTTGGTCAATAGACTTGTCTTTAGTTGGTAAATAATCAGGCAGATAGTGCCATTTCAGCATCTTTAACATTTGATCACTATTTGATCTTTTAGCGACTGCTTGAACCTGTGTATCTTCTCCGCAAGCGGCAGTAAAGATGTGATTAGTAATGATATTTGGTACAGCAGCTTCTAAAAGAAGAACTACCACTAAACTAATTCCAACTGCTCTTGGTTTAACTCCTTGCTTTAGTAACTGATTAATAGTTAATGCCATCCCTAGTAAAATTAATGGATAGGCAACAACAGTTAATCTAAACGGAAATTGGAAGTATGACTTCAAGCTTGGAAAAATGCGTTGAACCAATCCCCAAGGAAAAACAAATGAAGACAGTCCTAATAAAACCGTACCCCAAATAGTTACAAAAGTATTTAATCTATCTTTTTTGTAGTGCATTACGACATAAACAAATTGCGCAATAATTAATAAAACAAAAATTGGCAAAATATAGGCAAAGGCTGTGCCATATTCGTTATGCCACAGCACATGTGGACGTAAACCGCCACGAGACAGATCAAATTCAGTATTCGCAGCTAAATGATTATTAGGCATTAAAACTAAAAAAGCCCCAATTACATTAGCTGATAATACTATTGTTCCGACAACAGCCTTAATAAAAGGTATGCACACCTTTTTAGAATTATGATTAATAATCAAGGAATAGATAAAGAAAGGAATTAATAAAAGAGCTGCCATTAAGGTGCTCAAAACATGAACTTGCACTAGCAAACTCATTACTAACATTAGCTGAATCCAGTTAATTGGTTTCTCTTTATCTTGAATCATGCGTACGCCGCATAACACAACTAACGGCATTAATGCCTGTCCCCAACCGTTAAATGAACTACGGTTAATAAAGGCTGGAATCATCCCAATGTTAATGTAAATAATTCCTATTACTGTAGCTAGTAGTTTATTAATACCTACTTTTTGAAGTAAGTAATACATACTCCCAGCACCTAATAGCGAAATAACATAGGCTAAAATGACTTGATAATTAAACCAATTACCCGCAATAAGAACTAAAATTCCATTAAAGTATGCAAATAACGGTCCATAAATTGCATTAATAATTCTACCGCTCTGCTGGAAGGTAAAATTAGTTTGAAAGATGCTAAAAATTCCAGTTTTTAGCTGCATTCCTGCATCATAGAGGCGACTATAGTGAAACAAGGTATCTGCCGTATCATCGCTAGCTAGGATAGTATGCGAAATTAATTGCGGCGAGATAACAATTGTAGTGGCCAAAATAATTAAGAGATACGGCCAGATAAATTGGCAAAATTTATTAGTTTTTATTTTTTCTAACATTTTTAACCTTTTCTAATTAAGAAGATTGTCTTAAATAATAAAGATACCAATTCATAATATTATTAACGAAATTTTTTTGCAAACTATGAAAATATTTAACTATCAGATATGCACTCTATAATTTAATTTCTCGATCAAATAAATTACGCATACTCTCATTAAAATTGTGCGCAATAAAAACTATCGTAGCCTCACTTTTTAAAAGATTTTTCAAAATACTCAATGTCCCTTTTTGGTCAATTGCACTTGTACCCTCATCAATTAAAATAATTTTACTGCCATGAATCTTAGCTCGAGCTAAGACTATCTTTTGTCTTTGTCCCCCTGAGATATTTAGCTTATTTAAATCTAGTTCTGTATTTACACCATTTTCAAATTTTTTAATATCGTTCTCTAACCCAACTTCTTCAATAGCCTTCTCTACTTTACTAGTGAGCTCATTATTAAACATAGTAATATTTTGTTTAATTGTTCCCGGAAATAAAATCGGCTCCTGTGGAATATAGCCGATTTTTGAAAAATCTGGATTAATCTCTTCATTCTTTTTATTTTTAAAATTAACTTTTCCCTGACTAGGTTCAATTATTCCAAGTAATAATTTGAAAAGCGTCGTTTTTCCCGATCCAGAATCACCAGACAGAAGAATTTTCTCACCTTGATTAATTTTTAAATCAGGATATTGTAAGGTTTCTCCATTAGGAAATTTTAAAGCCAAATTTTGAGTTTCAATAATGTATGGAACTTCAATATTAGTCTTCTTTTGTGAACTAATTGGCTCAATATCTTTACTAATCTTAGCCATTAACGGTTTAGTTGACCTCATCATTGTTAATCCTTGGATTGTTGTCTGCATCCCGAAAGACACATTGTTAGCAAAATTTTGTACTGATAAAATTGCACCAAAGATAATTACTTTATTTTCAACTAAAATACCAGTTGCTCCAAGTAAAACTATTGTTGAGAGCAATTCGCCTACTCCATTTAAGATAGTTAGAAGTTGCTGCTGTACGACTTGATTTACATTTGCTTTTTCTAATTTATTGGCAGAAACATTTTGAACTTCTAATAATTTAGCCCCAGCAAAGTATCTTCTTAATTCGTTTAACCCTGAAAACCAGTGGCTCAATGTCGTGAGATATTCATTATTACGCTGAGAAACCTTAATTGTTGCTTTTTCTAGTTTCTTATCAATTAACTTAGGTAAAAAATATGAAATTAGATCAATTATTAAACTCAAGATAAAAATAGACCAATGAATACTAATTAGTGCAACTAAAGATGCAATTAACATTGAGCCATAAAACGGAACAATTACATACCACTCAAAGAAATTATTCTTTACAATTTCAAAATCATTAGTTAGTCTATTTTGAAAATCTGATACTTTATGCAATTTTCCATCTTCAAAATAATGTTTCGCAATCTGATCTCGTAGCTTTTTAAAGTATTCCTCTTCCTGAATATTATTTAGATATTGAACGAAATAAATTACTGATTGAGCAAAAAACCAGCAAAGAGCCATTAAGCCGGTAGTAATAGCTACTTCAGTCCAATTCTTTTCTTTAATATAAGTTAGCCAGTACATTTGAATATAACCGGCTAAAATTCCACTTATTCCAGATAAAATAGATAAGAAAGTTATGACGAAAAAGCGCAATCGATTAGTGTTAACAAATCCCTTAAAAGACATCTAGCCCACCTCTTTTTCTAAATGAATCTCTTTATCAAACATTTCAGTTAATTCTTTAGAAAAATTATGAGCAATCATAATAATTGTCTGATCAGATTTCAATAATTTTTCTAAAATTTTTCTGGTAGCTTTACTATCGATTGCACTTGTTCCCTCATCGATTAACAATATACTGCTGTTATGAATCTGTGCCCTAGCTAGAACTATCTTTTGTTTTTGTCCACCTGATAAATTATCCTTATCTAAATCGATGATTGTTTCCATACCTGCTAGAAACTTGTCTATATCTTTTTTTAGTTCTACATTTTTGAGAATATAATCAATTTGTTTATTCAATTTAGAGTCAAACATAGTAATATTATTCTCAATTGTTTCAGGAAAGAGAGTATTATCTTGTGCAATATAACCAATTTCTTCAGGACTTGGACTAATAGATTTCCCACTTGCATCTTTATAAATAACTTTTCCACTATTAGGTTTAATTTCACCTAATAGCACCTTAAATAAAGTTGACTTTCCAGTTCCACTATCTCCTGTTAGTAGGACTTTTTCACCCTTATTAATAAAAATATGTGGGTAAGTGATAAGTTCCCCATTTTTAAAAGATACTTGCAAACTATTTATCTCTAATTGATTAATATTTTTAGTAGAATCATTTCTAATAGGAAAAACAACTTTTTGCTGTAAATCACTAATTTGTTGCCGTACTTTTTTAGAAGACTTTATTTCATTAAGGCTTTCAGCTATCAAAGTAATTGCATTCATGATTTGATTGGCAAAAATTCCAGAAGTAATTACTGCACCAAAAACAATTTTCCCAGTAGCATATAAATAAATTGAAAGAGCAAGGAGCGAAATTATCCCAGCTAAAGAAACAAAGGACGTCATAGCCGTTGCCAAATTTCCCCAGAAGCAATCTTCAATAGTAGATTTTTTTAATTCAGATGTTGCTTTTTTGATTGCGCCTTGGTAACTTCCAAAACTTGAATAACGTCTTAATTCATCAAGACCACGTGCCCATTTTTCAATAGTATCAAGCAAATATTCATTTTCTTCAGTAACTTTAAAAGTTGCAGAAGAAGTGACGTGCTCAAATAATTTAGGTAAATATAAACCAATAAAAGACAGTATTAAAGTTAAAACTACTAAGCTCCAATTGAAAGTAAATAATACGCCAATAGAGCAAAGTACACCTGCTATTCGCTTCATCAAAGTCAACCAGGGAGACGTGTACTTAGAAGTTAATTCTTGCATATTTGCATTAAGATTATTTTGAATTTCTGAAACTTTATTGTTGCCTTTAACAAAAAGATATTTACTAATATTATTTCGAATCTGATGAATATATTCTTGAACTTGTTGGTTATATAAGATTGTATTTGTCGAACCTAAAATGATTGATATAAATTGTAAAGTAGCTGACAATGCGATAAAAATTAAAAATAAATTTAATTTATTTTGTTTAATATAATTAAAGGCGGGTGTCATTAAGTATGTAACACTGGTAGCACATAAGGTTTCAAGCACTACTAATATACATATATTAATGAACCTAATTTTATCTATTTTAAATAAATTACTGAAATTCATTTTAATCACTCTCAATACTATTAAAAAATATTAACTTATATTTAATAATATTATTTGTGCTTTATCTTTTCAATGTCTACGAAAAATATATTTTTATGCAAATAAAAACTCGAAACTTATTTATCAAGTTTCGAGCTTTATCAATATCTATTTTATTTTTACCAAATTACAACACGTTTTTCTGGATCAAGCCACATACCATCTTCTGGTTTCACATCAAATGCCTTGTAGAATTCTTCTTGGCATTGTGATTGAACATTAGCTCTTTCAGGACCAGGAGCGTGAACGTCAACTGAAACTTGCGTCTTAATTGATTCTGGAAGTTGCTTGTTTGCCCAAACACGAGCGAAGTTTTCAAATACTTCCTTCATGTTGCCATTTTCACCCTTATTAGCTTCAACAGCAGCAGTCAAACCACCTTGGTCAGCAATGTTTTCTGAAACAATTTGCTTACCATTCAAGGTTACTGGACCATATTCAATGCCGTTAAACAAGTCAATTTCAGCTTGGGTACGCTTCTTAAATTCAGCGAAATCTTCGTCAGTCCACCAGTTCTTCAAGTTACCGAATTCATCAAACTTAGCCCCATTGTTGTCAAAGGCATGCGAAATTTCATGGGCAATAACCACACCAATACCACCATAGTTCAAGCTACGTGATTGCTTCAAATCATAGAATGGCTTTTGCAAAATTGCAGCTGGGAAAGTGATGTCGTTTCTTTGTGGATCGTAACATGCATTTACCAAGTTACCTGGCATTAACCAAACAGTTCTATCAACTGGTTCAGTTAATTTCTCAAGGTTGTACTTAATTGATTCAACAGCAGCAGCACTTTCGTTTGAGTAAAGACTACCACCTTCTGATTCAGGGGTTACTTGAAGACGATCATAAATTTTTTCGATTTTTTCTGGATAACCAATCTTTAAAATTAAGGCACGTAACTTAACGATTGCCTTCTTCTTAGTATCTTCAGATAACCAGTCATTTTCAGAGATACGTTTTTCATAAACATCAATCATTTTATGAATCATATCTTCAACATCAGCCTTAGCTTCTGCACCAAAGTAAGTTTGGCCGTAGTATACACCAACTACTTCGCTGAACATACCATTAGCTAAATGGTAAGCTTGCTTAGTTCCAGAAGATAATTCAGGCTGACCTGATAAGGCTTGACTAAATGGAAAGGCCGCTTCACGGAAGTCTTGCGAAAGATATGCAGCTACACCGTTAATGAACTTAACAACCATCCAGCCCTTAATTTCATCAAAATTATCTTCATTAATCAATTCTTCAACGTGATCTAAGAATCTCGGTTCAGTTACAATAATCTTTTCAGGTTTTTGAGCAAATAAACTAGCTAAGAAGTTATCAATCTTGAAACTATCAAATTTTGCTTCAAATTCAGCTAAAGACATTGGGTTGTACATTGCTGGATAATCAGCCCATTCTTCAGTTGACTTAAGAACTTTAGAAAGCTTTTTATCAAACTTCAATGCATCTTCGACATATTTCTTAGCATCTGCTTCACTTACGCCAGCCATCTTCAACAAGTTTTCAGATTGATCTTGTAATACTTTCAATAAGTCAGCAGCTGCAGGATTGTCATAAGTAGTTGTGTCAGGTAAGAACAAACCAGGCCCACCAAAGTAAACAACATGAACCTTAGTGTCCTTCATATCTGCATCAACTGAGACGCTAATTGGTAAGTCAAAAGCATTCTTATAGAAATCAGCTGCTCTTAAGTTCAAATCAGCTAAGTTGCGTAAACTAGTAATTTCTTCAAGATCAGCCTTAATTGGCTTAGCACCGTCTTCATTTCTTTTATCGAAATTGTTAGCAATCTTATAAAGCTCAACTGCCTTGTCAAAATTAGGAACTTCTGGCAATTTCTTTTTACCAGCTGCAAAATCAGCAAAATCTTGCATTAAGCTCTTCTCAATATTTAAGTCAATGCCGTCAAATGAGCTAATTCTTGAACGGTCTGAAGGAATCTTTGCTTTTTCAATCCATTCAGAGTTCACTGCTAAGTAAAGATTATCTTGTGGTCTTGCGTTAAGATCTGGCTTAGTGATATCACCAGCACCGCCACGTACATTGAATAATGCCATTAATTAATTCCTCCTTGTAATTCATAAGTGGTTATATAGATGATATCATTATTAAAATTTTTAGTCTATTATTAAAAATCAGCTTTTACTTATTCTCTATCAAATAACTTCTTAATCTCTTCTGGCGTTTTAGCTTCTTTCAATTTTTCAATAAAGTCTTTATGAGTAAGCAATTTAGCCGTGTTAGATAAGTACTGTAAATGAGTTTTACTGTCTTTTGCTGGAATTAAGAAAGAAATTACTGTATCAATCTTTTGCCCATCTAAGGAATTCCAATCAATCGGATTCTTCAACTTCAAAACTAGCATCGCAGATTGGTTGATAGTATCAGACTGTGCATGTGGAATTGCAAAGCCATCAGTCATCCCGGTAGAGTTTTCCTTCTCTCTAACCAAATATTTATCATAAACATCCTTACTGTCAGTAACTAAGCCATTCTTTACAGCTAAGTTAGCTAAGTATTTAAGGGCTGAATCCTTATCTGGAACATCAACATTAATTTTAATATTTTGAGTATTCAAGATCTCTTTAGGTTTATAGTCAGTAGTTTCTTCTTCAACTACTGGCTTTTTAACATTCTCTTCTTCACCAAAAACATCAATATCTGGACCATCTTCAAATTGTGGTTCCTTTTTAGCAAATCTGCCAGCGATCAAAGCAAGTAAAATTCCGGAAACAAGTGCACCAACTACAATCCACAATACCCATAGAAATGGCTTATTAACTAGTGGCAAAATAATAAAACCGCCATGAGGAGCTGGAACTTGAATTCTAGAAACATAAGTCAAAGCTGCGGCAATTGCTGAGCCGACCATAAATGCTGGAATATTCCATAATGGGTGTTTAGCAGCAAATGGAATTGCACCTTCTGTAATGTGGGTTGATCCTAACAAGAAGTTAACATATCCAGCAGTACGCTCGTTCTTAGAATATGCCTTCTTATTTAATAAAACTGCAAAACCAGTTGCTAGAGGCGGTGCAATACATGCAGCAGATACACCCGCCATGAAGTAATAGTTACCTTGAGCAAGAAGTGCAGTACCAGTTACATAAGCAGCTTTGTTAATTGGTCCACCAAAGTCAGAGGCACACATTACACCAATGATAATACCTAAAAGAATTGGACTTGAATTTTCAAAACCTTTTAGCCAAGACATCATTCCTGTGTTAATTGCCTTAATTGGTCCATTCAACCAGAACATGATTGCACCAGTGATAAATACCCCTAATACAGGCAATAAGAAAATTGATTTTAATCCTCGGAATTCTTTGTCTGGCAATGGCTTCATTAATTTTTGCAGTAAAAGTACTACAACGGCAGCTAAATAACCACCAATGATCGCACCTAAGAAGCCGCCACCACCAACGCTAGTAATCATCCCGGCCGCAAAACCAACAACTAGCCCTGATCTTTTAGCTAAGGCTTCTGCAATAAAGGCACCTAGAACTGGAACCATCAATCCCATGGTTGTGCTACCAATTGTATTTAGCATATAAGCAAATTGATTATACTGACTGCTCTTAGGGTCAGCTGAATAAATACCCCAGAAGAATGAAACAGCAATCAAAACCCCCCCAGCCACAACAAATGGCAACATGTGGGAAACACCATTCATTAATGAAGTATAAATTTTAGTGCCTAATTTTTCAGCACCAGCACTACTTTTTCCAGTAGAACTTTTGGCCGTTTGTCCTGGTTTATAAATTGGCGTTTCTGAACTCAATGCCTCTCTAATTAAAGTTTCAGGTTCTTTGATACCTTTGGCAACTGGAACAATTACTACTCTTTTTCCAGCAAAACGATCTGGATCAACATCAACATCTGAAGCAATGACCACTCCCTGGGCCTTTTTTATTTCTTCTGGAGTAAGTTCATGCTCAACGCCTGTTTGATCATGAGTTTCAATCTTAATCGAATAACCTAACTTTTCCGCAGCCTTTTCTAAAGCTTCTTCAGCCATAAATGTGTGAGCAACGCCTGTAGCGCAGCCCGTTGCCCCAACTAAATCATATTGAGCCATTTTATTTCATCCTTCCTACTACTTAATTTCACTTACTTGAATTTCCTTTAGGTACTTTTCTAATTTAAAATCTGTTAATCCAGATCGGCTAGCTGTATCGCTACCAGTCGCTATTGCAGATTTTAAAGCTGCAGTGTCGCTTTTTGCCTTTGCCTTTTCTCCAATAAAGGTTCCAAGCATTGTATCACCAGCGCCAGCCGTATTAAGTGCTTGAATTTTCGGTGCATTACCAAAGTAAGCATGATCTTTATTAATTAAAGCCGCTCCATTCTCGCCAAGTGAAACCAAGACATTCTGACAGCCAGCGCTAATTAACTTACGAGCTAACTCAATGATCTTTTCCTGATCTAATTTTTCATTTAGATCAAAGAAACTAGCTAGCTCTTGATCGTTTGGTTTTAATAAATACGGCTGATACTGCAGCGTATCTAACACAACTTTAGAACTAGAATCAATTACTAGTTTGACATCCTTTTCTGCTGTAATCTTCGCAATTTCAACTAAGTATTCTGCTTTAATTCCTTTTGAAAAACTACCTGAAATAATTAAAGTATCGTCTGCTTTCAGGGTGTCTTTTAAGTACTTCAAGAACTTATCTTGAACCTCTTGTCCAACTTCTGGACCAGGATTTACTTCTTTGTATTCCACATTTTGATCTAAAACTCGTGTAAAGACATTAATCCTAGTTGGTTCTTTTACCTTAAGAAACTTAGTCTTGATGCCTTTTTCCTCTAAACCTGCTGTAATGTAATCAAGAGTAAAGCCTCCTCCAATTCCGGTCGCCATGTTTTTTATACCCATTTTTTTCAAAATAAACGATACATTTACACCCTTACCATTAGGTTGAAGCTCAAAATTTTCAGTTCGATTAACAGTATTTGCTTCTAATTTTTTAGTAATGATTACCAAATCGATCGCTGGATTAAGTGTTATTGTATAAATCATGAGTTTTCTCCCTTTTCTTACCGCTTACATTATTAGTATACTTAGATAAGAACGTAAGGATTTTCTGAATTGAAAGCGTTTTATGAAATAAGTGGTAAAGTTTTACAGAAAGGGAAGTACTAATATGCAAAATAATGATCTTAGTAATGCGGAACTACATTTATGGGAAATAGTTCAAAATAATCCGCAAAAAATTGCAAAAATGTCGATTGTCAAACTGAGCCAGTTTGCCCATGTTTCAACAGCCACAATTGTTAGAACAATGCAAAAAATGGGCTACAGTGGCTACACTTCCTATCGGGAATCTTTGAAGTTACAGGATCGTTCTAACAGCAACTTTGACGTTTTAAATGAGGCCGACGATAAAATTAAGAGCGTAATCACTAAAAATGAAATTGAGATGAACAATACTCTCCATAATCTTAGCTACAGTAATATTGAAGATAGTATCTCCATGACCAAACAAGCAAAAGTAGTTTATATCTTTGCGCGGGGTTTATCTGAATCGATTGGTCAAGAAATCATGGTCAAACTTCAACTAACTGGTAAATATGTCGAATTTCATGCTGATCCCAACATTATCAAAACAGCTTCTAAGCGAATTAAACAAGATGCTCTGGTTATTTTTATTAGCCTAAACGGTAATACGCCCGAACTAGTTGATGCAGCTAAAAGCCTATCTCACCATGACGTTCCTACTATTACTTTTACTACTAATCCCAAGGGTCAACTTGCTTCACTTTCGACATTAACTTTTATGGGGTACATGTCTAAAACCAACTACTTCCCTGACTATGAAGTACGTTCTAGACTACCTTTACAAATTATGACTCGGATTTTTTCAGATGCCTATTCAGTTAGAACTGGTTTTGCTAGACAATAATTACTGTTAATACGTGATTTTAAAGATAGAAAAAAGAGCTGATAACCAAGCTTTAAGCCATTGGTTTATCAACTCTTTTTGTATAAATATGTAAATTTTATAAATTAGTTATTCTTTTTCTTACGGCTCATGCCCATTGCACTAGCAATACCAACTGAAGCAATTGTTAAACCTGAGATTGCTGCAATGAGTTCATCCTTAGCTCCGGTTTGTGGCAATTGCTTAGTAGTTGCTTGACCACCGATAGAAACAACATGTGCTTTATCAGCTTTTCCCCAGTGATTTACTCCGATCTTGTAGTAAGTCGTGCCGTTTACAGTCTTTTCACCATAGACTTTAACTGCGGTATTAGAACCAGCTAAAACAACAGATGCAGTTGAGTCGTCACCATTATCAACAATCTTTACAGAAGATGATGATTTTGATTCTTCCTTAGTCTTATTTGACTTGTTTTCAGATTTAACATCTGATTTTACATTATCTGTAGAATTTTGTTCTTTCTTTGAATCTGATTTGTTATTACCTGAAAAATCAGGTTCTGGCTTTTCAGTATTTGCACTTTCTGAACCTAGCTTAGTTGCTGGTTTAGCAGGTTTTTGATTATTAATTTCAGGTTTAGAATCTGACTTACCAGTATTGTTGTTGGCTTTCTTGTTCAATTCAGCTAATTTAGCTTTTGCGTCGGCCAATTTACTTTGTTCATTAGCTAAAGCTGCTTCTGCTTTCTTCAAATCTTTTTCTGCACTTGCAACTTGAGCATCTGATTTACCCTTAGCTTCTTCTAGGGAAGCTAAAATTAATTCTTGCGCTTTTACATCTTTATCAGCTGTTAATACATCATTGTTTGCGGCAGTTAAAGCTGCTTGAGCACTTGCTAAGTTAGCCTTGGCATTTTCTAAATTGCTTAATGTTTGCTTCAATGATTCTAGACTTGCTTTAGCAGCCTTAAGATCCTTGTTCTTGGCATTGACATTGCCTTGTGCATTATCAACAGTTGTTTGAGCTGACTTCACTGCAGCAGTAGCTCCAGCTAAAACATTTTGAGCTTGAGCTAAAGCATCGGCAGCCTTGGCTTGAGCAGCTTTTGCGTCATCTAATGCTTTTGCCTTTGCGCCAATTTTAGCTTGTACAGCTGCTAAATTCTTGTTTGCTTGATCTAGTTGCTTTTGTTCAGATTCGAGATTTTCTCTCCCCTTTGCAAGAGCATCTTGAGTATCAGCAATTGCCTTGTTGATTTTAGTAGAGCCATTGTTTAATTCTGCTAAGTTAGCTTGTAAGCTCTTAACGTTGTTTTGTGCTGCTTGAACGGCATTTTGTGCAGCAGTTAAGTTTTGGCTTGCGGTTTCTACATTGGCTTTGAGAGTGTTGATTTGATCTTCTTGTTTAACGTTTTGCAAGTATGAATGAACTAAATTTTTGTAACTATTGAAGTCCATACCGTTAATTGGGTCAAATTCAATTTCATCCATGCTATCTGCATTATCCATGAATGGTTCAATCTCATATTCATTTCCAGCTAATCCAACATAGTTGGCATCCGGCTTAATCATAGAAGTATAGTGACCAATATTTACTGGCTTGTTACTCCAGAAATCAACGTTTCTTACACAATCATCTTCAGTTAAAGGATGACTGCTTTCAAAACTATAAGCAGCTGCATCTGGATGATCTTTAATATAGTTATCGATATCTTCTTTTTCACTCATCCAGTTATCAATTGGATTAACATCCCCAGCTGATATATCTTCTTCATCTTCATAAAATGGACCATACTTAGCAGTTAATAAAATAGGGTGATTAAATTCATCAGAGTAATATTGAAAATCAGAACTAAGCATTGCAATTGCAACAGCAGTCAATGAAATTGATGGATGACTCAAACCATACTTATCACGGTATGTCATCCAGTGCTCATAATAACCTAGAGCTTTTTCTATATTACTTAATGAAGTAGAATCTTGTTCTTGACCCAATTCAACAGCTTGTTTAACCCATTTTACAGTAATATCTTGGTAAGCATTTGGTTGGCCAGTAATAATGTTATATGCAGTACGTGCATCTTCTCTTAAGCTATCAGAATTATCTTTATTATCTGCAATTGACTTAAAGAAGCCAGCTGCACCACTTGCTTGATCTTTAGCAACTTGATCTTGTAAATCTTTTAAAGCCTTTTTAGCATCAGCCAATGCTTGTTGCTTAGCATTAACATTATTTTGCGCATCTGTTACAGATTTATTTGCAGCCACAATATTATTATTAACAGCTGCAATCTTTTGATTGTTTTCAGCTAAAGCAGATTTATTTGTAGTTAAAATAGATTCATTGTTAGCATTCGCCTTTTTAATATTATTTAAAGCGTTTTGAACTTTTTCAACGTTTTGTTTAGCTTCATCTAAACCGCTGTTCTTAACATCATTTTCTGCCTTAGCAACATTATTATCAGCTACTTGTTTAGCTGATTGCTCAGCATTAACTACATTTTGTGCATCAGCTTGTTTTTGCTTAGCAGTTGCTAATTGAGCTTGTGCTTTATTCAAATCTACATTTGCATCACTAACATTTTGCTTAGCATTTTTAATTGCATCTTGTTGAGCGGCAATACTCTTTTGTGCTTTTTGAATATTTTCTGGAGTAGCTTTCTTTGAAATTTCAGTGACACTATTTAATTTATCTTGTGCTTGTTTTGCGATAGCTTGCTTAGCAGAAAGATTCTTTTGACTGTCATTTACTTTAGCTTGTTGAGCAGAGTAAGCATTATCCGGTGCTTTAGCTTTTGCTTGAGCATCAGTTAATGCACTCTTCTTGCTATCAACAGCTGCTTGAGCATTATTAACTGAATTCTGTGCTTCATTAACAGCTGCTTGAGCATTTTCTTGATCTGATTTTGCTACAGTAACAGTATCGTTTTCATTAGTTGATGCAGCTTGAACTTTACCATTATTTGTGCTTGCCAAAATAGTAGCAGTTAATGCTGCCACAGCTAAACTTGTGTATTTTAATCCTTTCATTTTTTCTCCTCCAATTAACATTACTCTTTTATTCTAATAACTTATAAATGGCTTTTCAAGTGCATAAACATTGGCATTTTACATATAAAATCAAGCTAAATTTTCCACAAAAAAACAAGGCTAAATTTCTAGCCTTGTTTTTCATTAGTTATTAAACTAATCTATTAATCTTCAACTTCGAGCTTATCTTTCCATGACTTAGCACCCTTAAGTGCATCGTTCAAGTTCTCGATATTCTTCTTACCTTCAGTTGATAACCATTCTCTACCTTGCTTTTCACCTTCGGCAGCAAATGGCTTAATTGCTGGCTTCCAAGTTGCACGTCCACAAAGAACACCGTTGAAGTCTGCATCAGCTTCTTCAGCCATCTTAATTTCGGCAATGAATTCTTCACTTGTTACACCAGCTGATAAGAAGATGTATGGTAAATCAGTTAAGTCTGATTGTTTCTTCAACAACTTCTTTGCTTCTTCTTGAGTATAAACAACATTGTTGTCGCCATTGAAACCTTCTACATACTTAATATTGAATGGAATTTCAACCTTAAGAACAGTAACGTCATATTGAGGTTTTGAAAATTCTTCAATTGTCTTAAATACTTTTTCAGGCTTTACTTTAGCATATTCCTCGCTCTTAACGTCATCCATCTTGCCATCATAAGTTAATAATTCAAGGAAAAATGGAAGACCATTTGCTTTAGTTTCAGCTCCTACTCTTTCAACGAAAGCCTTCTTCTTATCATTAATTTCATCACTTTCGTCTGGATCGTAGTAAAGCAAGAATTTAACTGCATCGGCACCATCATTTTTAATTCTTAAAGCTGATTGGTCGGCAATTAAATCACACATTCTACCTGGTTCAGTGGTGTCATAACCTGTCTTTTCATAAGATAGTAATAAACCACAATTCTTATCCCTTACCTTAGTTGCAGGAAGACCATATTCTGGATCCGTTAAAATTGCGGAAGCATATGGTGTTAATTCTTTAGAAACAGCTTCTTTAAAATCTACGATTGTTGTTTCATCGGCAGGTTTATTTGCTGCTTCAGCTAACATTCTCTTTAATGATCCTCTTTGGTCAATTGCTAATGCGCTAATTACCCCAGCTTCATTAGATAAATTGTCCATATGTTTTGCAACTTCAGGTGAAATTTTTCTCATTATGTATCTCCTTTTACTTAACCGCACATCTATATTATAAGATGGCGCTTTCACAAATAGAAGAGATCGCTTACATTCTGTAAAGGTTTTCATCTAAAGAGAAAAATCATGTAAAAGTTTACCTAAATATTTTCAACTTATCTTTCAATTGTGCGTGGAGCGGCACAATAATTGCCAACATCATAAAGATTCCAGCTGCAGCTACAATAAAGAAATTGATATAGCCGAACTTATCAATCACTAGTCCTCCAAATAAAGGACCAAAGGCTCTACCAATCGCAGACGTTGAAATTGTTAATCCTTGGTATTTTCCTTTACTTTCAACTGGAGATAAATCATTTACATAGGCTGGCATTGCGGGCATCGCAGTGGATTCACCTAAAGTCAAAGTAACCATTGAGAATACAAAATGTGCATAATCTTTTGCGAAAATTAAAGTTACAAAAGAGATAGCAAACATTGTAACTCCGAACACAACTTGATGGAATAAATTCTTAAAAGTATTAGGAAAACGACTTAAAAAAGCCTGTACAATCACAATAATGCTGGCATTAATTGTCCAAAGTAAACTATATAAGTGAAATGGAATGCCCAAAGAAACCATATAAACTGAAAGATTAGACTCCCAGTTCATGTACATTAGCCAGATCACAGCCAAAGTAGTAAAAAAGCCAATAGTTAATTTAAAATTAGCATTAGGCATTGGGGTTATCTTATTTTTACTATTAGTATTTTGCTGAGCTTTTCTTTCCAAATGAAACTTAATAATTGGACGATAATTAATAATTGCGTTTATACATACAATTACGAAAAGACTAGCCGCAATAATGAATAAAATCGTAACAGAGTAATCATAAATATAACCTACGATTAGAGTACCAAGTACCACACCTAGATTTTGTGCAAAATAGATCGTATTGAAAACATACCTGCCGGGCTTAGACTTAATGCTAGTTGCAATTGAATTAATTAAAGCCCCATTCCAGCCACCAAGTAGCCCAGTCAAAGTCATCCAAACCCAATAAATCGGCCAAGTATGATTAGCAGCCATTCCAAACAAAACTAAGGCATCTAAACCTGCTCCTGCAATAATTAAATAATAGGGATTGAAATGATCATACGCCCAACCTGCAACAAAGGAGCCAAGCATATTAGCTAAACAGTTAAAGAGCAGTACAATTCCAATCATCGCCAAAGATACGTGTAATCTCTTATTTAAATAAACCGAAGTCAATGGCCAGATAAAACTAGCTCCAATCCAGGTAAATAACTCACCTAATAGAAGCCAATGAAGCTTAATCTCATCATCTGGTTGAATATTCTGTTTGCCGTGCATTTTTTCACCCTTTTCTCTAAAACTCTTACATTCAGTCTAGCAATTAATGAGCTATTTTGCACGAGAGTTAAAAAAAAGAGGCAAATTGCCTCTTTCAAAACCTATTCAGTTTTATTTATCATCATCCTTTTTCTTCCGTCCACCAAGTAAACCAAAGATACTAATACCAGCAAGAAGTGATCCAATTGCAGCAATTAAACTATTGTCATGAAGACCAGTTTGCGGCAATTCATGTTTTCTTCTTGAACCAACTGATAATAGTTCACCCTTTTCACTGTAGATAGCTCCATTTTCTTTAACTTTGCTACTTGCTGGATATACATGACCAGTATGGTCTACTAAACGACCATCTGCACGTTTCTTATATCCATATTCGTGAATGAGTTTATCTTGAGTCTTAGTTTCTTGCTTAGAAACATTTTCTTCTTGTGGCTTATTTGGTTTATTTTCTGGAATTGTTGGATAAGTTTGTGAATTCTTAGTGTAAATTACGTTGAATACTAGGTCTTCTGAGTTAGGAGTTACAGTTTGAGCTGCAACTTTAGCTGGAGAAGCCGTGTATCCAGAAACTTTTGGAGAAGGAACTTCATTAAAGATTTCTTCAGCATTATTCCAGCTATTCCAAGTAATTTCACCAGTTACAAGATTCTTTACACCAGTTCTAGTGAAGTTAACTTTCATTTCCTTATCGGCAACGATTTGTTTGCCATTAGCAGTGTGATAATGGATAGTTTCAGTAACAGTCTTAGATTGTTGTACTTTTTCAGTCTTAGCTTCAATGACAATTGTAGTTAAACCACCATTTTCACCAATCTTGATTGAAGTTGGAATAGTATTAGCAGCTTGCCAGTTGTTAGGTAATTTTGGTGTAAATGTTGTATCTAAGCCGTACTTACCTGAAACAATTTGGGTACTAATTTCTTTACCATTCTGATCAACATAGCGAATTACTTGGCTTTCTGAAGCAGGAGCGTAAGTAATTTCAACTTGGCTATTAGCAGTATGTGCATTAACTACTTTAGCAGGTACTTCAGCTACGCTTGGAACATAGTGAGTAATAACATGAGGAGTGTAACTATCCCATTGGGCTGCATGATTAGAAGCATTTGAATTTTGAAGTTTCCAATCGCTGTAAGTAACTTTACCTGTTACTTCATCGAACGTTGCTGTTCTAGTGAAGTTTACAGCTTGAGTTACCTCAGTAGTCTTACCACTCGGATCAGTTACCACAATCGTACGAGTTGGTGAAGCTGTTAAACTTTCCATCTTCTCGTAGTTCTTGCTTGGATCTCCTGGAACTGGGCCTGTTGGAATATCCTTTTCAGGGGTTTCTGGAGTAACAATTATTGTACTGTGCTCTACTTTCACAGTTACTGTTGGAATACCAGTAGCTGTTGCTGTAACGCTCTTAGGAATGTCTTGGCCTGGTACAATTCTCCAGCCTGCTGGTGCTTCTGGGGTTACTACAACGCTTTGATCAGTCTTGCCTGTCAATGCAGTTTGACCGACTTCTTTACCATCGCTATCAACATAAGAGATCTTACCTGCTTGAGTATTTGCAGTGTAAGAAATGCGTATTGTTTCATCTGCAGTTTCAGCGCTAACAACTTGTGATTTTACCATTTGAGTTGCAGTGTAACCTGCCACTTCTGGTGCTGCGTATTGCGACCACTCTGTTGGTTCAGAACTTGCCCAGTTACTGTAAGTTATCTTGCCTGTTACTTCATCGAACGTTGCCATTCTAGTGAAGTTTACAGTTTGAGTGACCTTAGTAGTCTTACCGCTTGGGTCAGTTACAACAATCGTACGAGTTGGTGAAGCTGTTAAGCTTTCCATCTTCTCGTAATTCTTGCTTGGATCACCAGGTACTGGACCTGTTGGGATATCCTTTTCAGGGGTTTCCGGAGTAACGATTGTCGTACTGTGCTCTACTTTTACAGTCACTGTTGGAATGCCAGTAGCTGTTGCTGTAACACTCTTAGGAATATCTTGGCCTGCTACAATTATCCAGCCTGTTGGTGCTTCTGGAGTTACTGCAACGCTTTGATCAGTCTTGCCTGTTAATGCAGTTTGACCAACTTCATTGCCTTGACTATCAACGTAAGAAATCTTACCTGTTTGATTATTTGCAGTGTAAGTAACAGTAATTTGACTATTCTTATCATTACCAGTTACTTTCACTTGCTCAACCTTAGCAGGAGCTGCTGTGTATCCAGCAAAGGCAAATGGAGTAAAGCCAGCGAAGATATCTTTACCATCTACTGCAGTCCATGAACCTTCACTATTTACAACAATCTTACCAGTAACTAAGTCATACTTAGCAGTTCTAGTAAACTCAACAGTTTGAGCTTTTTGAGTTTCTGGAATTTGAGCTAATTGGGCTGTACTTAATCCTTCGTAGTTGATTGTCCGAGTAACGTCCTTAACTAAGCCATTTTCTCTGAACCAATTCTTATTAGTTGGATCTGGATTAGTACTTGGATCAGTTGGATTAAGCTCATTCAACTTATGAACTAACTTGATATACAAGTTTTGATTCAATGTCTTACCAAAAGTATAACTAGTTGGTAATTCTTGATCTGGAGCTAATTCGTAATTGTCAGGAACAACTAATTTAAGATCATTGATAGTTGAATTAGCAACACCTGTCTTAGTAATTGTCTTACCGACTTGCTTATTACCATCTTGTGTATCTTCAAACTCAATACTTAAAGTTGCATCCAAGGTAAATCTAGCGTCTGAAGAAATATTCAGTTTGTAGTTTGGATTTGTTTTTTCAAGAGCAGCGATACTTTCTGGAGTTAATTTAATTACATAAACGCCAGATTCAGATGGAACTCCAGTTGCAAACTCATAAGTCATCCCTGTTGGAACTGTAATACCTGCTGGAGCGTGAACCGTGAAGTTTGCATTATCAATTGAGGTTGATGTGCTTTCCTGACTACCAGAAATTGTTACATTTTCTTCAGCTGGACTAATTACGTAAGTAAATTGTCCACTTTCAGAAATTGCGTAGTTAGGATTGTCAGCTTGTAATTTCTTCAATCCATTTGCGGTCAAAGAAATGTAGTAAGTACCAGCATTAGTTGGTGCTGATATTGCCTTACCATTTGCGTCTACCCATTCGTAGTCGTCATTAGTCAAGTTAGCGGCATTCAAGTCTTCACCATTTACTAGGCCACTAGTGGTGAACACGCCAAAGTTTTCAGCTTGAGTATTGATTACTGCTGGCTGACCATCGTAAGTCTTGCCATCTGTACCAGTACTATTATTACCAAGGATTACATTAAGAGTTTTTTGCTTAATTGTGTAAACAGCAGCACCTAAAAGATCTTGTGCGTCTAAAGTTACATTTCCTTGGCCAGCATATTGGTTGATTGCGTTTTGCAAGTTTGTAATACTATCTGCTCTTAACTTAATAGTGTAAGTACCAGCATTAGTTGGTGCTGATATTTCTTGACCATCCTTATTTTCCCAAGTGTAATCTCCAGCTTGCAAAGCATAAGTACTTTGAGCACTTGATCCTGGGAAAGCAAAGTTAACAATAATATCACCGTTTGTACTATTCACTTCAGCAGTAGTTGCAGCTTGACCATCATAAGTCTTAGAAGATGAGCCACTAAGAGTTGCAGTACCGTTTACAACGTTGATCGTGTAAGTAAATTCGCCATCAACTGAAGTAAAGTTGTAATTTGAATTATCAGCTTTTACTTGTGCAATTGCATCCTTAGTCAAGCGTAAGTAGTAAGTGCCAGCGTTTACTGGATTACCAGTCATTGCAACGTAGTTACCGTCAGCATCTTTACTGTACCAAGCATAACTATTAGCAGTTAAACCATTAAGATTAAGTTCTTGGTCAGTAACTAAACCTGTTGCCTTCCACTTGATATTGTTCATTACATCCGAAACAGAAGTAGTTTGAGCATTGTAGTCACGATCAGCTGAACCACTAATTTTTGCAGTGGCAGGAGCTGGATTAATTGTGTAGTTAATCAAACCAGCTACAGAGCTAAATTGATAGTTTGGATTTGTATTTTGCAATTCAGCAAGCGTACTTGCATTTAAGCGTGCCTGGTAAGTTCCAACATCAACCGGTGCACTTTCAAGCTTATTACCAGTTTCATCATACCAAGTGAAGTCGCTAGCGCTAATACCCGGATTTACTAATGGATTATTAGCAACGATTCCATTTGCAGTAATAGTTATTCCATTAACATCAAGATCCGCTGCTTGAGCATCATAAGTCTTACTTTGATCAGGTGCAGAAATTGTTACGTCAGTGAGTGTTTGTGGATTAATTGTAAAGCGTGCTTGACCACTTAAATCGTCTGCTGAAATAGTTACATTCGATTGATCATTGTCACCTAACCCAGCTTGTGTGTTCAAAGCGTTTTGTAAATGATCTAGAATAGCTTGCTTGTTTAAACTAATCGTGTAAGTACCAACATTAGTTGGTGCATTGCCATTTGCAGTACTCCAAGTATAGTCACCGTTTTGTAAAGCATAGGTACTTTGAGTAGTTGAACCTGGGTAAGTAAGGTGGACTAAAATCTGACCATTGCTATTTACTTCAGCTGTAGTTACTGCTGAACCATCAAAAGTCTTTTGGTTAGAACCGCTAAGTTCTGCACTAGCTGTGGCTGCTTTTACTACATAATCAGCGTTGGTCTTAAACGTCCACTTGTAGTTAGCGCCATTATTACCAGTTAGTTGTTCAAGTTTTTCTTGACCTGCCTGTGACAATTCAACTTGGTAAGTACCAACATTGGTTGCATTACCAATAATTTGCAAGTCGTTAGCGGTCAAATTAAGCGTCTGTGCTTTACCATCAGCGGAGTAAACCGTAGTAGTGTAAGCTACGTTGTACTTATCTAAGTTAAGACCACTTGATAAGGTTGGTACGGCATTATAAGTTTTGCCGTCACTACCATTAAGAGTAACAGTAACTTCACCTTGTTTAACCGTGAATGTTCCCTTCGCAGTTACATCAGCAGCGGTTTGTGGGTATGAGTAATTAGTGCCGAGCTTTTCTTCAATGTTAGCCAAACCTTGTGCTGACAATTCTACTTGGTATTCACCAACATTACCTGGGGTTTGGTTAAATACTAGATCACCATCAACTGTGTGATAACTTAGAGCAGCCCCATTTTCAGTGGTAATTGTTAATACTTACTTTAATTGCATTGAGCCAATCTTGCGTACCATAAGTTACACTTGATTGACCTGAAACAGCAATAGTTACTGGCATTTGTTCAACAAAGAAGTTAGCCTTAGCATCCGCAGCTTGCGTCCAATCATAGTTGCTTGAACCCGTTAAATCTTTAAGCTTTTGCAAACCTTGTGCTGATAACTTAACTTGATAAGTACCCACATTAGTAGGTACAGTAACAAACTCAAGATCACCAGCAGCTAAAGTTACGTTTGTATAAATTCGTTCTGCATTATTATCAACAGTTTCATTGTGAACAGGTGCGGTGATAGAAATACTGTAATCACCCACATTAATGTTAGTCGATTCACCATATTTCACATGTTGAGCCCCAGTAATTTTTACCGTTGTATTAGCTGGCGTAATAACATATGAAGCTGGTGTATGACTTGGTTCAACAATCTCTTCATTATCCTGTTCATCAACACCGTTTTCCCCAATGTTACCCGAGAAGTCATAGTCTGGGAATAATTGGCGTAACTTATCAGTTAGCTGCTTAGAAATTTTTACGCGGTAAGTGCCGACATTAGTTGGAACACCACCATCCGGATAGCCTTCAACATATAAGTCACCAACTGTCCAGGTAAGTCCAGTATCATTATCATTATTTAAAAGCTTATTGTCTTTCCAAGTTAAGTTTGGAACTGGTAAATCAGTAGAAAGCCAATTAGTAAAGGCTAATTGATACTTACTTGGACTAAATGGCATTGCTGTTCCATAAACAGTCGTTTGATTACCAGTTAAGGTTAATTCAGCTTTATGTTCATAAATGAAGTACTCACCGCTCTTAGCTGACTGACTAATCTTATAATTAGCAGCACCTGATAATTGCTTAATTCTTTTAATAGCGTCAGCAGTCAATTGAACCTTGTAAGGATTACCTTTTACAGGTTGACCATCGGCACCAATCCCGGCATTAGCATGGATAGCATGTTTGCCGTTGGCATCAACTACTTCAAGATCAGATGGAGTTAAAGTAAATTTACCTAAATCAGTTGGCTCAGTAGTTGAATTGCCCCAAACTAATTTAATATCGCCATTGTTGATTTGCTCTTGCGTAATTTCAGCATTCTTGTCATTAAAGACTTTAGAAGCACTACCTGAAACACCAATTGTTAATTCAGCTGGAGTTACTACATATGGGATTTCTCCAGAAATTGTGCTCTTACCATTTTCTTCAAAAGTGTAATTAGGGTTAGCATCCGCAAAGGCCTTTTCACCTTGAGTATTCAGCTTCAAGTAATAAGTACCAGCATTAGTTGGTGCAGATGAAAGTTTATTGCCTTGACCATCATACCAAGTAAAGTCACTAGCTGTGAAAGTAGGAACTGTTAAGTTTTCAACGTTATGGAAGCCAAAGTTGTTAGCTGTTTCAGTCTTAGTTGGATCAAAGCTGACTGGATTGCCATTATAGATAGTATTTTCTCCACCATATAGTTGAACGTTAGCAGCAACTGCCTGCTTAATCTCAAAGCTTGCAGAGCCTCCGTCGTCAGTAGTTGTCGTAAGGACCACGTTACCAGCACCCACAACCTGATCAATCTGACTTTGGATCTTATTGATACCAGCCTGTGTCAACTTAATCGTGTAATTACCAACGTTTACTGGCGATTGGTTATCACTCGTTGACCAAGTATAGTCACCATCTTCTAAAGTGAAGCTCTTTGGCAAGTTGGCAATTCCAGTACCGTTAATAGCTACCTTAATTGTTGAACCATTAGCATACAAGTCAGCAGTAGATACCGCTGAGCCATTGTAAATCATTGAGCTATTACCACTAAAGACTGCACTGGCCTTTGCCTTATTAATAACTAGCGTACCGGTTGTGTCAGCAAGACTCAGGCTATAGTTATCACCAACAGCATTCTGGATCTTAGCTAATCCAGCAGCAGTCAACTTCACTTGGTAGCTACCGACATTTTCGGCTGGACCGTTAACGATCGCAAAGTCACCTGAATCAAGAGTTACATCGGCTAAGCTTGCGACAGCTCCGGTAGTATTACCGCTAGTTTGAGTGATTGAAACCTTCACACTGTTAGTGTCGTCAGCATTGTAGACCACATTAATCGGTGAACCATTGTAGGTTTCGGTTTGGGTACCAGAAACGCTAACCGTATTAGCAGATGGTGTAATTTCAAAGCTTGCGCTACCGCTAATTGCATTATCTGCGAACTTAACGTTACTTTCATCACCTTGCCCAGTGCCAGCTAAGGACTTGATGTAGTTTTCAACATTAGTCTTACCAGCATCTGTCAGAGTAACCGTATACTCACCAGCATCGGTAGCATTACCAGAAATCGTGTAGTCGCCTGACTTTAAAGTGTAAGTTTGACCGTTTACTCCTGGGAAGTTAAGCGTCACCTTAATGGAACCATTACTGTTAAGCTCGTTAAGGCTAATTGCACTGCCGTTGTATACCTTGCTATTTGAACCAGTCAATTCACCACTTGCATTAGCTTGTGTAATTGTGTAAACACCCAAACCAGTGTTAGTTAACTTAAAGTTAGGGTTCTGTGCTTGCAACTTAGCAAAAGCAGTATCGCTTAACTTGATGTAGTAAGTACCAACGTTCTTTGGATTAGAAGTTAACGCTGTACCACTTGCATCAACCCATTGATAATCGCTACCAGTGAGTCCTGTAGTGTCTAAGTCCACCTTTTGACCACCAAGATTGACAGTGATGTGTAACTTCGAAGCATCAATCTGGTTAGTAGCTTGCGCATCGTAAACTTTCGTGTAGTTACCTTCAGTAATGTTAGAAAGTTTTGCTGAGGTTACTAATGGCGTAATTGTGTAGTTGGCACTACCACTAATTGCATCACTAGCAAACTTAACGTTACTTACATCATTTTGACCGTTACCAACAGCTTGTTTAATTATTCCTTCAATTGCATCTGAATTCAGAACAATTGTATAAGGTTGACTATCTGCATTAACTGGAGCTTGACCATTTGGTGTATTCCAAGTAAAGTAGCCATTATTTAATTTAACTGTAGTTGAATAGTTAGCATTACCATCCTTTGGATAATGCAAAGTCAAAGTAATGTTGTTACCAGTACTAGTTGAGTTGAGATCATCAACACTGACTGCTTGGCCATTGTATTCACGGCTTGCGCTACCTGAAAGAGTAGCTGAAGCATTTGCTTGGTTAATCGTGAAAGTCCCGTTGCCAGAATTAGTCAAGTCAAAGTTTGGATTATTAGCATTTAACTTAGCCAAACCAGCATCAGTCAAGACAACCTTGTAAGTACCCACATTAACTGGCGCATTACCATCAGCCCAAGTAAAGTCGCTGCTATTTAAGCCAGTGGCATCAAGCGTAACGGTTTGACCATTAACAGTCGTTGTAAAGACAAACTTACTTGGATCAATTGTACTTGGAGCAGCACCATTATAAGTCATCTCATAATTGCCGCTCTGAGCATTAGCCATTACAGCATTATCAGCAAGCTTATTAATCATGTAAGTTGCATTGCTGGTAATAGTTGATTGCCCATTTTGAGTCCAAATAATACTGTTGTTGCCGTATTTACCAATAATGCCATTTTTACCTTGAGCAGTTAAGCGCACTTGATAGTTGCCAGCATTGATTGGTAAGGCAGTAGTCCAGTTTGTACCATCGATTGAAAATTCAACATCGCCGGCTTGAAGAGTATATGTACCTGCGCCTGCAGTTGGTCCTGTAACATTCACTTTCAAAGCATTATTAAGTTCAGCATTAGTAATAGCTTGGCCATTATAAGTACTAGTACCAGTACCAGTTAATGTAACAGCACCCCAAGTGATATTAATAGTTGTATCTTGCGAAGTACCATTGACTGGTTCAGCTGGAATTTGCCCATTAACGAGTTGAATTGGAGTAGTAACTCCATTAACTGTTTGGGTTGCATACATTGTGTAACCACCATGAGTTGGCACATCTTGAGCGGCCCAGTTGCCAGTACTCCAACCGCTACCTGCAAAGCCATCATAAACAACCCCGGTATCATCTTGATTGACCCTTACCTGTCTAGTTAATTTAACAGTCTGAGTTATGGTTTTACTATCTTGGCCTGGTTCAGAAATCTTAATTGTCCGCGTTACTGTTTTATTTACCATTGAAGTTGGCACATAGTAAGTAACTAATATATTACGGGTGAACCATTGATCACTTGTAGGGCTAGTAAACACATCATTAGCATTATAACTTGGCGCTGCTAAAGTAAAAGTTGAATATGCTCCATCATAACGTAAATTTGCAACAACATAGTCGTTACCTGAATTAGGAATATTAACTTGCCAACTTGAAGTTTTATCTGTAGGCAAGCTCCACGATCCTGAAATCACGTGGAATCCAGGTGTAGCCCTATCGCCTGCCGTATTATCCCACTGCCAATTGCCATAAGTAATCGTATTATTGGCAACATTCAAAGTACCAGTTCGGTCATAGAAGATTTGAATTTGCGAATCAGGTGCAAATTGTTGACCGTTCTTATTGCCACCAGCAATTACATATTTAGAAGTTATTGTTCTCGCTTGCTGTTCATTTGGAACATACAAAACAGTATGAACTGGACGTGCTTCATAAATTGGAGCGTTCTCAGTATATGCTAAGGATTCCTTACCTTCGTCGGATGTCCCTGCCTTATTCCAAGTTGGGTAAACAAATTGATTTGCTGGTTGACCCGATTGATCAGTAACCGTTGCAGCGGTGTAACCATCCAATGTCGGCACATCAGCTACAACTGCTCCCCAGCTTTGTGGAAGGCTAGTCCAAGTACCTGATTCAACATGGTAACCATTCTGCCCTTGCTTGGTATCCCAAAGCCATGGAGTGTAGGTAACTTTCTTAGTAACCAGATCCTTTGACTTAGTTCTTGAGTAGTACACATCAAGGACAGCAGAAGTAAATGCAGACCCGTCTGGCGTATAAGTACCATCGGCATTAACTTTAGCCTTAATATAGTTCACAGTCGGCTTACGAGTTTGTTGTTCTTGTGTTTCCTGGATCTTATGCTTAAGATTAATGGTCATCGTTGCACCAGTTAAAGCCTTAAGAACGGAGAAAGTATTATTATCCCACTTATAGTTTGGATTCGTCCAATCGGCTGTTGGATTGGTAAGCGATACCCCGTAACTTCCAACTAACTGCACCCCATCTGGCACGCCAGAAGTTGAGACAGAATAATAGTCGCCAGCATCAGCACCTGCTGGGAATGTTAATTTCGTATTAATATTTGGATACCATCCGCCACCATTGCCTGCAGTAGAGCCTGACACTTCTACCGTACCAAGATTAGTATTTGAATCTTCATCGTGGACAGTAATGTAGAAGTGCATCTTTTGGTGAATTGGTACTTTGACAACCGGTGTCGTTTGACTAAAAGCAGCCAAAGTATACTGACTTGGAATTGATGCACCGTTTCCTAGTTCATAGCCGTCTGGCATTGCCATATTAAAGTTAAGATTAGTGGCAACACCTGGAATAAACTCTTGTGAGTAAGTCTGACCAACTACATTGTTATCATTATATTCATCCACAAACTCAAAATTAACTTTTTGAGCAATATTTACTTTCGCATTTACTTCATAGTAGTAAGTGCCATCAGCGTCTACTTTGGCACCAATCGTGCCTTTAGGTACAGATACGCGAACTGTTGCGGTTTGAACGCCACTATCTAAACTACCATCACTATTGGTTTCAAGACCAGACAAACTGTAAGTTGGTGTGTAACTGGTCGTCTTCGTATCATAAACTGTTTGTTCACCCGGCGTCTTTTGACCACTATAAGTGGTATAGTCAATTGCTTGACCATTGGCTTGAGTTAAAATTGCACCTTGGTTATTACCGTTAGCAATACTACCAGTAGTTCCATCATACTTCTCGCCATTGGTGAAGAAGTTTTGTCCATCAACTGCGGTGGTCTTCGGAATAACCGTTACATAAACCTTAATTTGTTGATCCAAATTGCTAGCTGGATAATGGATCGTAATTACACCCTCATTAGTCGAGTTGGTGTTAGGTGAAGTAGTTCCTTCTGGGAAAACATTCTTATTAGTTACTAAGTCAGCACTTGCTGTACTAAAAATGTTATTTGAAAAAATCAACGGTTGGCCAGCACTGTTTTTCTGGTCAAAACTAGCATTGAAGTTAATGTTGTATTTACCGCTTTTTGCACCACCAACAACAAAGTTATTAACATTATCAATATATTCAAGTTTAGAAGCATAGAACTTCGTGCCATCAGCTAACGTTACCCAAACTTTATCATTCATGTAGCCGTCAGCAAGCAATTCCTTAATTGCTTGCGCATTTTCTGGTCGACCAGTCATATAAGTTTTGTTTGCGGCATTATAGATATACATATCCTCAGCATGTGGAGCAGATACGTAATTTACGTCTACTTCCTGCTGGGTAGCATTAGGCAGATTGTTAAAAGTTATTGCGAAGTGGTTGGTCTTAGTATTGACTAAATCAGTTGGTTTGTTTTTCCACTTTCCATTATTATCTAGGTCATCTTCAGCTACTTGCACTTTGATACCTAATGCATAAGCCAAAGCATAATCTTGGTAGAAATATTGTCCCCATAAGCCTGATGGAACATTAGTAGTCGAATTTCCTTGGGCAGGATCAAAAGCAACCTCTGGTGTTGTCGGTGTCGTAGATGTTGACTTCGGCATTGTTGCTAGCTGAGCATTAATTACAGGATTACCGTTAGCATCAGTTGGAATATCATCCCGCAATTTAAGTCCCTGAACTACGTAAGGAACCTTAATAACATAAGGATCACCGATAACTTTAGGAGCAAGTGGTGCACCAGCAAAAGTATTGTTATCCATAACTTGAACATTGGCCCAGTGGATACCTAAACTACTTGTATCCAGTGTCCCTAATATCTTGTAAGAAAAGGCAGTAGAATCAAACGCGTATTGATTGACAATCATCGTAGAAAAGTTATTGCCATTAGCATCGGCGGTGTTAAAGTCAGGTGTATCGTTTACCCTATTCACATAGTAGAAGGTACTTGGTTGTAGCGTTGATCGTGCTTCAACGTAAGAGTTAATATCAATAGTTGTACTTGTACCATCTTTATACGTTACTCTGATAGTTCCAGATATCATATTACCATCCATGGCATCTTGCTGTGTCGCAGTCGGAACATTGCCATCCCAAGAAAAAGTAGCCCCGCTTTGAGTTAAAGCATCCGCATTGGAAATAAATTTTGAAGCTAAATTCGTTAAATCACTTCCAGCAATTACATAAGCAGGTGAGTCGCTATCCATAGTATAAGTCTCTGGTGCAATATGTTCAGTTGAATCAGCATGAGGGGTTACAGGTTTAATATTCGATTTTTCTTGAGTAGCAGAATTACTATTACTTTGATTAGCTTTAGTAGAAACGGAAGTTTCGCTAGTTAAGACAGGTGTATATTTTGAAGTTGAGGTTGATCTATTTTTTTCAACAGTATTTTGGGCAGAATTATCCTTAGAGCTTGTTGTGTCAGAGCTATCTTTTGAAGAAGTTGCCGCTTGAGTATCAGTAGCTTTAACAATATTAGTAGTTGTTTGATTTTGCGCTTGCTTAGATTTACTTACTTGAGTATCAGTTTCAGCAGATGCACTATTTGTCTGATCTTCTGACTTGTTACTCTTAATTTCAGCAGCAATTGGAATTGGAGCATGCTTTTCAGCGGTTGCCAAAGAAGATGCCTCTACTTTTGAGTCATCTTTTTTATCAGTATTATTATCAGAACTATTATTAGTAGTATTAGATGATACACTAGTCGTTGTAGTGTCCGCCGCATTAACATTCGTACTTGCGTGAACTGTCTGACCTTCATTAAAAGTTAGAAATAAAGTTGAAAGTAAAACAGAACAAACACCAACGCTCAATTTTCTAATACTAAAACGTTGTTTAGAATCAAAGTCTTTTTTATTGAATAACATTTTAGCCTGTCCCTTCAATTTTAAATTGGTAATAGTTATAAGATTTCTATAGTTATTTTAACGCGTTAAAAATAATTCTTATAGGATTTTTGATTAATTTATTATAACAACTCAATTTACTACTTTATCAGTATTAACTCTAGAGATTGCTATTCTTATTATACTAGAATTTTATCAATTATTACATTATTACGAATTTCCAATACATATACTTTACAGGTTAAATAAAAGTTATGATTGACATTCACGTAAACTAATGGAAAACAAAATTAAGTTTTATAGATTACATTTTTAACATAACACACAATAGATCCCAAACAAAAAAAGCTCGCAAAATACGAGCTATTTTTTATCTTTTTTCTTCTGTCCAGCTTCTAATTTCTGTTACATCCTGTGCAACCTCTAAGCATCCCAGATACTTTCCATCTTTTCGAACGGCTAAATATTGCAAATATAAATATCGCCCTATATGCCGCGGCTCAAACCAAAATTCATACTTATCTTTCTTTCCTTGATGGAAATCATCAAAAATTTTCTTAACTCGTGGAACGCTCTCAGGAAGATGACAAGAATATACACTATTGCCAATCGCATTTTTAGAATGCGGAAAAATACTTGCCCCTCCACCAAAATATGCAACCTGATCATGTTCATCGACAAACGTTATCGCAAATGGCAATAAGTCTAAGATTGCTGACAGCTGTTCTAAATTTAAGCTACCTTCTGCAAAGTTCAAGGCTAAACTGCTTAACTTATCTAAAGAGATCGGCCCTGCAGCTTTTGGCTTTATCTTTGGCTTCCAGTTCATCGGCTTTTGAATTAAAGTATAGCCAATCTGCTCTTCTTCATTCTTAACATTGCCCCAGTCTTCTTCACTAGCAACTTCATCAAGCATTGGAAGCATAATTTTTTCTTCTTTGAAAATCATCTCAAGAACTTCATGAGCAGCACTTTTTATTACACTAGCAACTTCACTTGGATCCACATTTTTTTGATTAACAAGCATATTAGCTTGACCAATTAATTTTCTAATTTTATCATCAACACCCCACATAACTTTAGGTGGAGCGGTAATACCATACTTAGTCATAAGTGGAAACATAGAAGTTTCTTTACGGGCATAGTGATAATGAATTTTTGCCAGATCTTTCAGCTCTTGCTTCAATTTAGGTAGAACATCAGAAGATCCAGCTTCCCACTTAATCAAATCAGGAAGCAAGGCATCATTAATTAAAGATTTAATTACAATATTTTCTAGTTTAAAAGTATGAACAGGATGGCCAGGCGTTTCGAATTCTGGACTTTCTTTATTTTCTTTAATATTGCCTTTAAAAACATCCGCATGAACATTACACAGGTATTGAATCTTTCTTGGATCAAGTCCTTGCGCAATTAATTCTCTTTCAGCTGCTGTAATCTCAGCCACATCAACCTGATCAAAAGCAGCTTGAAACATTTTTTTTGCTTCTTCTAATTCTCCACCATTTTGAATAAAATTTAAAATTTTCAAAATTGCCTCTTGGCGTTGTTTAGCTAATTCTTTCATTTATCAATCACCTTGTAGCCTTTATTTTCAAAAGCCTGCTTTATCTTATTCAAATCAATTTTCATTGCCTGTGCTCCAAGCGGAATGGTCATCACACGTCCGACTGTTGATAATAAGCCCGGAATTTTAATTCTAGTAAAACCACAATCATACATAATTTGAACGAAATCCGGATATTCTTCAGCTAGTTTCTTAATCGGCACTGAGAAATCAACGATTTTTTGCTTTTCCTCGGTGTCTTCAATTTCTTCTTCTTGATCAAGAGCTTGTTCATTATCAAGCATCCCTAATTGCTGCTTAGCAGCTGTCGTCATTCTTTCTGGACTCCAAACTGGGTACCAAACTAATTTCACATCACAGGTCTTAATCTCAGGAACCGACAAAACTGCCTTTTCAATTGCATTTTGTAGATATGTCGACAAGGGACAGCCAACAATAGTTAAAGTCATCTTAATCGTGGCATGATCTCCTTCAATATCAATTCCATAAATCAAGCCTAGATTAACCACATCAACTAGTAGTTCAGGATCTTCTACTTTTTGAAGAGCTGTCATAATTTTATCGACTAATTTCAAATTCTTTTCTTGCATCTTTTTCACCTAAAAAAATAAGAGAAACTTTATCGTTTCCCTTATTCTATCAAACTTATCTAACTAGCTTGTCCCAAATAATGACTTTCTTAGCTTTAAGAGACTTTTGAACATCGATAATTCTTTGGTTACTTGAACCACGAAACTGTAAAGTAAGATCCTTTAAGTCATCCATAAAACGTCCATCAACCAGAATATCAATTTTGGAAAGCATTTCTTTCTTATCTGGCGTTTCTTTTTGGAGTTCATCCCAAGTATAACCTGACCAAGACCAAATATCTTTAGTATGTCCGAATTCTTTGCGCACTCGGTTAATTAATTTTAAGCAAACCCAAGTATTCAAAAATGGTTCTCCGCCTAATAAAGTCAATCCTTGCACATAAGATTGAGACATATCTTCAATAATTTTATCTTCTAACTCTTGTGTATAAGGACGTCCATAATTAAAGTTCTGCGCTGCCAAATTATAGCAGCCAGGGCAATCAAATAAACATCCGCTTACATATAAACTGCATCTAACGCCTTCCCCATCAACAAAGTTAAATGGTTTATAGTCCGCAATTTTATGCTTAGAATATTCTTCCGATATCCATTCTTGTGGTTTAGGATTTTTAGGTTTCCTATGTTGCTGCTTTAATTTTTTAGCATGTTCAACTTGCGGCTTATATTGGTTAGAATCCACAAAAATTGTATCGCCGCCAACATTAACTTTAATTAAGTTACCTTGAACATCAGGACCTTCTTGACTGTTTTTATCTTTTTCTGGCATTAATATTCGTCATTCTTTCTAACTTCATCCTTAGCCATTTTTTCTTCCATTCCTAAGTTTAAGTGCTTTACACGGTGAACAATTTCTTCGTGACGACCATGAACCATCGGACGCTTCAAAGGATTACCAAGATAGCCACAAGTACGTTTTACACAATCACAAGTTTCTGGGTCGTGGTTGCCGCATTGAGGACATTCAAATCCTTTAGCAGTTGCCTTAAATTCACCCTTAAAACCACACTTATAGCATTGATCAATTGGAGTGTTAGTTCCTAAGTATCCTACCTTGTCATAAGCCCAATCCCAAACAGCTTCTAAAGCCTTAGGATTTTGTTTAAGGTTTGGGTACTCACAATAGTGAATAAAGCCACCAGCCGCATAAAATGGATATGGTGCTTCAAAGGCTAATTTTTCAAATGGAGTTGGGTGTTTTCTAACATCATAGTGGAAAGAATTAGTGTAGTACTCCTTGTCAGTAATATCTTTCACTTTACCGAATTTCTTAGTATCTAAACGGCAAAATCTATCAGTTAAACTTTCACTTGGAGTTGAGTAAACACTGTAATGGTAGTGATTTGGATCTTCTTTTTCCCACTTAGCGCAGTAGTCATGAAGCTCTTTAACAATATTAATTGTAAATTGATGAGCTTCTTCATTATGTTCCCAGTTTGGCCCGTAAAAAACGGTACCGACTTCATATAAGCCGATATAGCCTAAAGAAACAGTACAACGACCATTTTTAAACAAGTCATTTACATTATCTTCTGCCTTCAGACGCTTTCCAAAAGCACCATATTCGTAAAGAATTGGGGCATTATCAGGAACGGCTTCAGTACAACGCTTAGCCTTAATTTGTAAAGCTTCATGTGCTGTTTGAACTTTTTCTCTAAAGATTTGCCAGAATAAATCTTTGTCACCCTTTGATTCCATTGCAATTCTAGGTAAATTCAAAGTAACAACACCTAAGTTCATTCGACCAGAATTTACTTCCTTACCAGTTTCTGGATCTTTCCAGCCCTGTAAAAATGAACGACAACCCATTGGAGCCTTAAATGAACCTGTGATTTTCTTAATCATGTCATAGCTAACAATATCTGGGTACATCCGCTTAGTTGAACATTCTAAGGCTAATTCCTTAATATCGTAGTTTGGATCGCCAGGATGTAAGTTAAGCCCCTTCTTTAAGGTAAAAACTAATTTAGGAAAGATAGCAGTTCTTTTATCTTTACCTAAACCTTCAATTCTAATCTTCAAGATAGCCTTTTGAATTTCGCGCTCAATCCATGAAGTTCCTAACCCAAATCCTAAAGTAGTAAATGGAGTTTGTCCCTGACTTGAAAATAAGGTATTAATTTCGTATTCAAGAGCTTGCATAGCATCGTAGATGTCTTTTTTAGTTCTCTTGATTGCAAAAGCCTTGATTTTTTCTTCATCATCAAAAAATTCGCGCGCTTCATTAATATTCTTATGGTAATTCTTTTCAGCATAAGGAGCTAAAACTTCATCAACTCTATCAGCTGAGCAGCCACCATATTGACTGGAAGCTACATTAGCAATAATTTGCGACATTTGCGCCGTAGCAGTTTCAATTGAATGAGGAGACTCAATATTGGCATTTCCAATCGTAAAGCCATGACTAAGCATTTCTTTAAAATCAATCAAACAGCAATTAGTTAACGGGCTAAGTGGAGTATAGTCTAAATCATGCCAGTGAATATCGCCGCGTAGGTGCGCCTTAGCAATATGTTCAGGCATCATTGTCAATCCAATCGTCTTACCAACAACACCAGCAGTTAAATCACGCTGAGTTGAAAAAACACGTGAGTCTTTATTGGCGTTTTCATTAACAATCGTTGGATCATGGTGGACTAAACGATCCAGACGGTTGGTAGTTTCAGTTTGCTTTTCAAAATTAGCTTCGTCTTCCCTGCGGTAGTCTACGTAAGCATTGGCTTCATCATCAAATCCTAGTTCTGTTAAAGTTTGGACAAAGGCATCTGCAATATCTTTCGTAGAAGTTTGTTTTACACCATTTAATTTTTTCAAAATAGAAGGTAAAATATCTGCTTCATGTTCTGTAAGATGCAAGTTGTCTAAGACCATTTCAATTTTGTAAAGAGCAAAAGGATAGATGCTACCGTCTCTTTTAATGG
>ERZ841116.277-NODE-277-length-42944-cov-4.989065_pt1 | contig 42944 bp, 68 predicted proteins | sample MGYA00519875_ERZ841116 | MGnify/ENA primary metagenome ERZ841116 (study PRJEB31850, sample SAMEA3708889) | human gut metagenome | biome: human gut; feature: human-associated habitat; material: faeces | place: China | collected 2014 ... | reverse complement strand
TTATTATCCTTATAAACAGACATTTTTAATCCTTTTTTTCATTAGAAATTTTAAAAAGCTTCAACAATGTTTGATAATCTTCATCACAAATATCTTTCTTTTCTCCATAAGGATCGCATGCGAAAATTCCTAATCTTCTAAGTTTCTCTCGATTGGTTAACATTTTTGTCACCTCCTTTCAGAACACTAGTTCTATCTGATCGTAAAAATAAAACCAGCATTAACTGGTTTTAAAACTATTTCAAATCGGTTTGAGTCTTAGAGGTTAATGCACCATTCTCAAATGTAAGAGAAGCAAATGCACCGTCAGCTTTTCCTTTAATACCGGTGTACCATAATCCCGTAACCGTCTTAGTACCAAGAAGAAGAGACTCGTTCAAGCTGTCAGGTTCCCCATATTTTTTAACGATATCATCATATGTGGCTCCGTCTTGAATACTATTAAAAGCCGCAAGATCTAATTTTTCATCACGTTTTCCCCACTTAAAGCCAGTGATGTCCTTAGTAACAGCCTTATCTGGCTCAAATTGAACGGTAACAGTAACAGCGCCTTTATTCCAGATATAAGATTTTGTCTTATAACTATCTACGGTAGTGGTATCAGTTGTATTAGCTTTTCCCAGTAACTTTTCTACATCTTGAATAGTGGAACCGCCTTCACCATGATTGCTTAATTCACCAACTTTAATTTGATCGAACTTTTCTCTCAACTCTTTATTTTGAGAGATAGTTTCATTCTTTTTCTTTTGTTGGGAAGTTTTAGCAGAATCGCTTTTACTACCGCTATTAGATGAACAAGCTGACATAGACAAGCCAAGTAGGGCAAGTCCAGTAGCAGCAACTAAATATTTCTTTTTCATAAAATCCTCCTATGAGCTAACCTTAACATCAGCTTTTTAAGTCATCAGTCTTGGACTATAAAGGTTAAAATAGTAAGTCATTATTGCTTTCAAATTTTTGGGCAACCACTTTTTTCAATCTCTCAGGAATTCCAAACTGTAGCATAAATTCTCCAGGGTCTTCACAGGTATATCCTTGGGAAGAAGCATAATTCCAGATGAGATCTAATCCATATAGATCAGCTTGATCTTCCTTAAAAGCATCATCATTGCGATTAAAAGCACGATGTTCTTGCCATTTATAAGTATGGTCATAGTACATAACACCTTTATCGCCATTTATATAATGCCCTAATTCGTGAGCAGCCATGAATGGAATTTCTGGTGGATTCCACCAGTTTGTATTAATAATGATAGTTTTTTGTTTAGGAAGATACCTAGAACGGAAATGTCTGTCTTCTAAGCGGGATAGTATGTAAGAAAGATGATGATCTTCAATTAAATTACAAATATAGATTAGCAAATCATTATTGTACATGGCATTACTCGTAGTGAACGTCTCCATCATTCTTATGTCTTTCAAGAATTGCTTTGATAACGTCCATATCTTCTTCTGAAACAGGGCGTCCACCGTAACTAAGAACGACAGGATCTTTTTCTAAGTCAACGGATTGTTTGTCTCTGTCATCGTTTTGTCCCGTTAGATAATCAGTTGATACTCCATATAATTTAGCTATAGCAGCTAAGTTCTCTAAATCTGGTTCACGAGTTCCGTATTCCCAATTGGCATAGCGTTGAACACTCAAACCTAATTTTTTTGCGACTGCTGTTTTGCTGAGATTATTTTCTTCACGCAATGCAATTAATCGATTGCTAAATGCACTCATTGAAAGCACCTCCATCGCTAGTTGTTAAACTTATTGTAAAACATTTAAACAAAAAATGTATAAATTTAAAAAATAAGTTTAAAAAAGTATTGTATTTTAAACTAAATGTGTTATTATAACTATGTAAGTTAATTAAACAAAACGTTTAACTTAAAAGGGCGGTGAAGAGATGGCAAATGTTACTAAAGAAAATGCTAATTTGATTTTAGAAAAATATCTAGAAGATCATGGTATTTCTAAAACATTTGTTGCAAGTAAAGTGGGAATTACTCCTCAAGCTTTCAATAGAAGATTACGGGTAGCAAGAGCTTTTGATGCAGATTTTGCATTTAAAGTTTCAAAAGTTTTAGGAATTAGTCCAACTATTTTTTTATCATCAAGTTACACAAAAAGTTTAAAATAAGTTAATAGTAATTAAACAAAAAGGAGATACAAAAATGAAAGTCGAATTTATCAAAGATGAAAGCACCAAAACAGTAAAAGTTGAAGTAAACGGAGAAAAGTACGGAGAGTTAATTTTTGATACCGATCAAGATGTTTGGGTTTTATGGCCAGAACAAATTGATGACGGTGTTGGTTACTTCGATGATTTAAAAGAAACAGAAGATCAAATCAAGTTTGAGCTTGAACATGCCGACGACTAAGTAGGTGATTAAATGCCTGAGCTAATTAATAAAGATGCTCTCATAGTTATCTTTAAACCGATTATCAAAGCTTTATTTGATAAGGAAAAGGAAGAGGCAGAGGGCGCAACAATCAATATTGATGAGTTCCGAAAAAAGTACTGCGGAGGTAAAGGCAGGGAATGGGTCAGAGTTTTCATCTTTGACGAGTTCCCAGAAGTTGATTTTGAAAATGATGGTTTTGTAGTTAACCCGCGAGGGGGCAAGAAAACAATTATTTTTAGAAAAGACGCCAAAAAATGGATTGAAGCTAACTACCACCGCATTGATTGGAATGCAAGTATTAAGGATTTGGAGAGATAAACGATGTTAAAAGTTACGACTGCTGATGTAATTAGGCAATTGGCAGCAAGAGGAGTATTCACACAGAAGAAAGTAGGCACTAGGGAACAACAGGAGCAAATCAACGCAGCACTTACAGATTTAGTAACGATTGGAGATCGCTGGAATGAAGCGTAAGAAAACAGATTGGCTAGTTGCAATTGTGTGTTCAGAAGTAATTGCAGCAGGGGTTATATGTATCACTATGTTGGGCTATTACTTCTGGAGAGTATTCCTTTAAGGAGGTGGAAACAATGGAAAAAGAAACAAAAAAATACAGAGATCCATTTAAAGGTATGAGCTTTAATGGAAACCCTGTATCAAAAGAAGAATATATTGCAGCTTATGAAAGCTACGTTAAGCGTTGTTCTGGTGAAGCCAAAGGTTAGTTCTAGACGAATTAGTCATAAAATCAGAAAATTCACAAACTGAAACTCGAATTGTTTCTTCAAGACATTGTATTTCGTCAAAAATTTTATCAATGCTCAAAGGACTAATCAAAATGATTTCTGTGGGCAAGTGTTGAAACCATTTTGTATCAGGTAAAGTTTCAAGTTTTGTTCGAATAGCTACAGCTAATGGCTCATTATTAGGAGCAATTTCGTAATCAAATGTTACAAGATATTTATGCATAATTAGACCTCCTTTCTTGAGACTAATTATAGCAATAAATTACGTATTTTAAGGAGGTGGAGTAAATGACATTAGAAGCAAGATTAATTAGTAACAGCAACGCATTTTTTGCTAGACAAGATAAGTTGCCACTAGCTATTGATGAGTACCAGAAACAATTCCAAATTGCTTTAATGCAACAAAAAAAGCCGTTACCGACTGGCATCAGTGACGACTAAGAAAATAATATAAAAAAATCAAATTTCTAAAGGAGATTATACCACAATGATTGAGATCATGACACCCGCACAGGCTGCAACTTTTAGAGAGCAGCGTTTGAAAGAAGAACAAAGGAGGCTAGCAGATCAAGGCATTAGTTCAGCATTTGAAGGCTGGAACTTAGTAACTATCGGCGACAGTGATTGCGACTATTTAAACTTCAAGCATTTTGTCACTACTCAAATTTTTAGCCTAGGAATTGATAACTATATCAGTCGTACAGGCTGGGACAAGAAAGAATTGATCGAATACTTAGCCACTGTTGATCAATACGATGATATCTGGAAAGACGATGTCTTAGACTTCTTCGATGGAATGGAGGGCAACTACTGATGACCTCGAAACACGCTGAATTTGAAAAAGAATACATGACTTGGCAATACAAGCTTGAAAAAGAAGCGAGCGATTGGAGAAAGAAGATAGCTGCTGAAGCCTTAACACAAGGATCATATCAACAAGGAATTAACTGGATTAACAAGTTGAAACCGAAAATTGATGATAGTTTCCCTGGAGGAACGTTAGGAGCAGAGATCAATTACTTGCGAGAGATTGCAGAAGACGCACGTCAAGACGTGATGAAGCAAGCATTATCACAGAAACCTAAGGAGTAACCACTATGACCGACAAGAAAAAATCAGTATATGAAACATTAGCAAAGGTTGATGTTAAGCCACTCTTAGAAAAGAAAGGCAAACTAAATTATTTAAGTTGGGCTAAAGCTTGGGGCTTAGTTAAGAGCCTATATCCTGATGCTACATATCAAATTAAAGAATTTCCTGAATACATTTTTACCAAAGAAGGTTGGCTGGCAACTGGTAGACAGTTGGATTACCGACAAACTGTAGCAGGAACTGAGGTAGAAGTCACAGTAACGATAGAAGACCAAAATTACACTTCGAAACTCTACGTGATGGATTACAAAAATACAGTAGTTTCTAATCCTACATATTTTGAAATTAATAAAACACAAATGCGTTGCTTGGTTAAAGCCTTAGCATTTGCAGGATTAGGATTAGACGTTTATGCGGGCGAAGATTTACCTGAACAACCTCAACAGAAACAAACAGCCCCTAAGCCTGCACAAAAACCAGTAAGACGACAAGCAGCACCTAGAAAGCCAAGGAAAATGACTAAAGATCAATTATACGGATATCAAGCTGACTATAACGGAGAAAAGAAGTTCTTAGTTACTATCTACACCGAATGCGACAAACAAAAGAAGATGGGACTTGACGCTAAGACAAGCGTTCCGATTGAGTGGTGGCACGAAAAATTAAAGGAAAATTCAGCTGACGGAGAAGCAGTAAGACAGTTCACAGAAATGGCTATAGCTGCTAACAAAAAGGCACAAGCTAAAGCCAAAATTAAAACATCCGATGGCATTCCTGATTATGCCAAAGATCCAGAAGTTGAGAAAGAAATAGAAAAAGCAATTTCTTAAGAGAGGAGATAAAAATGGGTAGAAGAATGATAAGTAGCAAAGTAGTTGATACAGATAACTTCTTAGATTTACCTGCAACTTCTCAAAACTTATACTTCCACTTATTAATGCACGCAGATGATGATGGTTTTCTTGGAAATCCTAAAACTATCACAAGATCAATTGGAGCACATCAAGATGATTTGAAACTCTTAATTGAAAAAGGATATTTGTTTGTGTTTGAAGACGGAGCAATTGCAATTAAAGATTGGTTCATTCACAACTATATTCCTAAAGATCGTTATCATGAAACAGTTTACAAGGAAGATAAGAAGAAATTAGAAGTCACTGAAACTCAGCAATACCGCCTTGTTACAAGATCCCCGATTGTTCAGGATACAGATAGTAAACAAGATGATAGCGACATGGATACTAAAAGTGAACATGATGTAAACAGTTTGGATACATCTTGTATACAAGATGATAACAACGTGTATACCGAAGTTAAGTTAAGTAAAGATAAGTTAAGTAAAGATAATAATATAGATAAATTGTCGAGTTCAGAGAACGTCGACACTGTATCAAAACAAAAATTTCAAAAAATACCTTATGAGAAAATTGTCGACTATTTAAACCGAAAAACAAATTCACATTATCGACCTACTTCAAAAGCTACTAGACGATTAATTAAAGCTAGATACAACGAGGGCTTTACTGATGTTGATTTTAAAACAGTTATAGACAAGAAATGTGCTGAATGGCTACAAGATGGCAACATGGTTCAGTACTTAAGACCAGAAACACTTTTTGGAACTAAGTTTGAAGCATATCTAAATCAACCAGACACAGGACCTATTCCACGAAGGAATTTTGGAAGCAAGCCAGTTCGAAGGGCTACTGATTGGGGACAGGTTCAACAACAAATTCAGAAACAAAATCCCGTATCGCATATATCACGAGAAGAACGTGACGCAATTTTTAAAAATTTTGGAAGGTAACCACTATGCAAAACAGAATAAAGGAATTACGAGAAAAAAGAGGAATTAGTCAAGAAGAATTAGCTAATGAGGTAAATCTTAGTAATCAAGTAATTAGCTTTTATGAAAATGGTAAGCGTGAACCCAAAATAGAAAAGTGGCAGAAGTTAGCTGATTATTTCAACGTATCAGTGCCTTATTTGCAAGGAACTGTTGACGAGTATATCGACATCCACGATTTAAACGAAGAGGAGCAAGACGCATATAACCGTATCACGGACATGCTATGCGAAGAGTACCCAGAAGACAGCATTTCTTGGTCAAAGATTGGTCAGCTATTAATTAATTCAGCGGAGGAATAGAAAATGGAAAAAGTTGTTTATAGAGAAGAATTATGCGGAAGAATTGCTGTAGTAAAAGAGATGGATATGCCTTTTGGTCGCTATTACACAGGGTATATTGAGATCTTGCATAAAGATCCATTTAGCTGGAGAAATCACGTAGAAATGGGCAAAGAATTATTTTTCGACTCGTGGGATGAATTTGAAGAATTTCCGGGTGGAGTAACATTTGCTGGTACTTTTTCAGATATTGAAAGTGAGGAAGGTTTTGTCGGGTTCGATACAGAACCATTTACGCCGGGCGAATACACTCAAGAAGATTGCATCGACATTTTGAAAAAAACAGCTAATATTTTGGCAATTAGAACTAGAGCAGCCGAAGAAGCAATTGCTAGTAGAAAAAACTCAGAGCCAAAAAACAAATCTAATAAAAAATCAAAGAATGTGGGGTTGCTACTAGAAGCAGTTAATGATCTAGCTAACGCTAGTGCATTTAATGAACGTGATAAGAAAGATAAGGTAAGTGAACGGCTGGATAGTGCAGGCAAGAATGTAACACTATTTCTTGTAAATGAACTGCATGTAAAACCAAGTGATATCGCTATGTTCACAATTTTAAAAACTGTGTTAAGTGAGGACGATGAAGATGAATAACGAATTAATCAAAGTAACGGTCAAGAATGACCAGCAACTAGTTAGTGCTAGAGAGCTACATAAAGGACTAGGTATCAAGCGAAGATTTTCCGCTTGGTGGGAACAGAACAGCAATGGTTTTGAAGAAAATTCAGATTTTACCAGTGTACTTATAAGTACGGAGGTTCAAAACAACGGTGGTGTGCAAGCTAGAGAGCTTCAAGATTATGCTCTCACGATTGATATGGCTAAGCAACTTTGTCTTTTAAGCAGAACCAAAAAGGGTAAAGAATACCGGGAATATTTAATCAAAATCGAAAAGAAGTGGAATGATCCACAGAATGTTGTTCAACGTGCTATGGATATTCTGCACAGCGAAAACTTGCAACTTAAGTTGGAAAACAAGAGCCTAAGTAGACAACTAGAGGAGAGTAACAAGAAAGCTAGTTATTTAGATGTCATTCTTGGAACTACTGATGCAATGGTTACTACTCAAATTGCTATGGATTATGGTTACAGTGCGGTTAAGTTCAACAAATTGCTACACCAGCTAGGAATTCAGCATAAAGTCAACGGTCAATGGATTTTGTATAAGGCATATATGGGCAAGAAGTACACTACAACGAAACTTCGCACATACACCGACAAGCACGGTAAGGATCATGCTAAGCCACTTACTGCTTGGACTCAAAAGGGTAGGCGCTTAATTTATGACATTTTGAAAGAAAACGATGTCCTACCGTTGATTGAAAGAGAGGACATTGCTTAATGCTTGAAGAAAATCACGATTTAAAAAAGATTATCGAAGACGCTAAACAGTACCGCTGGTACTCAGTTCCTGATATGTACATGGTTGAAATATTAGACACTACAGGACGATCAGCTGGATTTGTTCAGTCAATTTTCATAGACAAGAAAGAAGCCAATGAGGTTGCTAAGGTGCTTCATGGTGTGGTTAGAGAAGTAGTTGGAGGTTAAGCAAATGGAAGTTATAGATAAGCGAGGAAATAAGCAAGCTAATGATTGGCAAGTTGGAGATGTGATTTGTTTTGAAAGTTGCGATCAAAACATTAAAGACTTTGGAATGATCGTACAAGAACCTATTTCAGGTAGATATTCAGTTGCATCGTTAAATGGAGTTCCGGGCTTACTCTCAGGAGATGGATATTTTAGCGATCAAGTAAATATTCAATACAAAGAAATTAACAGAATGATTGCATCATTTAAGGAAACATGGGACTACGTTGAAAAAGTAAAAGCGCATCTGGTTGTGGAGGATTAAATATGGAAATTGTAGATAAGACAAAAAATAAACAAAAAGAGCAATGGCAATTGGGTGATGTGTTAAAGAGTAATGATGGAGATATAGGAATGATTATCAAAGATAATTATAATAACTACACAATCATTGATTTTAAGGGAGACATGATGGGATTTGGACCATTTAGTATTTATGAACTTGGTGGACATGATACTATTTCTAACTTGCAAAAAGAATACCCAAATTATCACAAAGTAAACGCAAAGCTGGTGATTGAATGATGGATATATTTAAATGTGAAAATTGTAGTTGCTTGATGATACTAAATATCTGCAATCTTGCTGAATATTTGGATAGAGGAACAGTTAGTTGTCCTTATTGCGGAGCAAATTCAGAATACTTAAATAAATTGGAGAATAATTAATGCTAGCAACAAAAGAAAAGTGTGAGTATTGTACTTTTAAGGGCGATTATGGCAAGTCTTTTATTATCAATTTAGGTTTTGCGGAAGAAGAACTAACCATAACAACTCATTGTCATAACAGGTATTGGCTATATATTGTCGTTAATGATACAGCAGATCCTATTAATGGTATTCAAGAGCGATTTTCAAATCCAATTAATTATTGCCCCATGTGTGGACGGAGGTTAAGGAATGACTAAAAAACAGCAACAATGCCCGTATTGCCATTTTAATAGACATCAGCAACCTATACTTAATAGCGATTTATCTACTAAATATATCAATTTAGCAGTAGAAATTGATGAGCCCTGTAAAATAATGACTTTTATTATAAACGATGAACATGGAATCAAGGGAGATAAAATTTTTATCAACTACTGCCCAATGTGCGGGAGGAAACTATGAAAGTTAGAGTTTATTGGGAATATCCAGATTTTGCTACGCATTAGGCGAACAAAATTACGAAGATATTGAATTGCCAGATGATTACACCGAGGAAGAGATTGAACGAGAAGTGAAAGAGGTAGCTTTGGAACACTTTGGTTGGAGCTATGAAATTTTAACTGAGGAGAAAAAATAATGTTTTTAAATGGTGAAGATTGGAAATGTCCTAAATGTAAAACTGAAAATTATATTGGAGATAGTGTAAATGATGTGGCTACATCAAAAAGTTTAGAATATCTTGAATATTATAATATTGAAGTACCATTTATTTGCGATAAGTGTGGTTTTAAAGAGGTATTATTAGTTGAGTATGACTTGGCTAAAAATCGTTACGAAGTAGATTATGAAGATACAGCATTTTGTAATAAAGACACAAAATGGAGAGATAAGTTACTCAAAGAAGCTGGATTAATCACGGGAAATAAATAATGAAAGTTAAAACAATTGTAAATTGGCAGGAAGATTGGTTTGATGATGAAATTAATGAATTTATTCAACATAAACATATTGTTGATATAAAATTCAGTGTTTTATCTGATTCGAATAATGATAATTATATATTCAGCGCTCTAATCACATATGAAGAAGTAGGTATTTAACTATGCCTGATTGGATTTTTGTAGCAGCATTCTTAGTTCTGCTAGGGATATTGATTTTGTACATGGGGAGTTTATGAGAGTTAACTTTACGATTGAAGGACCGCCAATAGGTAAGGCTAGACCTAGGGTTACTAGAACGGTTACTTATACGCCAGCTAAAACGGCACGATATGAGGATTTAGTTAGGTATACAGCGATTAATAGTTTCAAAGGTGTATTTGATAAAGATGAGCCGTTAGACGTTAAAATTATTGCGTATTTTGAAGTTCCTAAGAGTTTAAGCAAGAAACGTAAGTCTTTATGTTTAGCTAACCAAGAACTGCCAACTAAGAAGCCTGATGCTGATAACGTGGGCAAGATCATCATGGACGGCATGAACCCAAAAATGAAACGTGATAAACGACTTCACAAAATGGTTGAAGTTATGAGGGGCGTTTACCACGATGACAAGCAAGTAACAACCTTGTTAGTCAAAAAAAGGTATGCCGAGCGTGCAAGAGTTGACGTGAGAATTAAGAGAGATATGGGTGATTAGAATGGAAAAGATTAAGGCAAGCGATCAAATTTGCTTTGTCAATTTGATATTTAAGAATGGCTGTACTGATTCTATTGCAGTTGCTAGTAGTAAAGAACATCTGTGGGAACATATTGCAAAAAAGTTAGATAAATACGGAAAAGGAATAAAGAACGATATTTTAACTTTTAACGGAATTCATGGATATGGGTATGTAGATCTATCGACAGTAGCAAAAATTGAAATCTCTGAAATTGATAAAGGACCAATGGTATTAGTTAAGTCTAAATTGAACAAGGATTTAGAGCTATGAAGTATAGTGCCGAGTTAATCACTGTAGCAGGGATGTTGATCTGTTTAGGAGCTGTCGGATTTGTGGTATTTTGCCTATGAGTAGCGATTTAAAGTATCAAAAGGGTAAATGGTACCACGTACAAGAAGACGGCTCACTTAAGCCAGTAGACTATGACAAAGAAGTTGAAGAGTATTCCAAGAAATGGAGAGATAATTATGGCAATTGAGTTGAAGATTGGGACTAGCGGAACGAGAGAAGAGTTTGAGGACACATATACTAGGAGTTTTTTAGAAGATAACGGTTTAGTGAAGTTTGATCCAAGAAAGTTCGCAGTCAATTGCGTTTGGGGAGTTCATACTAAATACGGCTATATGTGTTCTTTCAGTTTCGATGACATTTTGACATACATGGGCGATGGAATCTGGGACTTAAGAGTAGCTAAAGAAGATAAATTAACTGATGAAGAGGAAGAGAAGCCTTGGCTATGACATTGTATGGATATGAAGTTAATACTTGCAATTACAAATGTTTCAAGACAGAACAACTTAAGAATTTTAGATCAATGCTTAAATCAAATATCAAGAATTTTGAAAATGTGATAGAGCCAACAATCGAAGAAATGATTGACGAAGATAAAGCTGAGGAGCTGCTACCTTTGATTGAGCATGAAATCAAAGTGAGGTCGAATGATGGACGAAACTAGGAACGATTTAGAAGTAGGCAATGAAACAGCAGTCATGATGTACTTGAACATCTTAAAGTATGCTAAGCATCATTGTCCCGAAGATGAAGATCCTTATGAGATCACGGATCGAATATTTACTGATATGTTTGCAGCGAATAAAGCAAGTAACTAAACAACTAGAAGACGAGAGGGAGTGTAAGTGTGTATCAGATTGACTTAGGATTACAGCCAAATTTAAAAGCTACAGCTAAAAGGGTGGATAAGTTCCTGACTATTAATTTTCAGAGCTATCTTAATTTAGCTGGCTTACACCGTAATCAGCTTACAAGCCCTCAATTATCATTTGCACCTGGATCAACGAACAAGAATGGCGTTGAGAAGAATTTCATTGACGAAGCACAAGACGATATTGATATTGCTGATCCTGCTAGAAAGGTCTGCGCAGCAATTTATCGGACAATGGATAATTGCACCGATACAGCATTAAAGCCTTACAGACGTATCTTGATTGGAACGTACATTGACCAGTTACGCATTGTTGATGTAGCAGCTACAGTTAATCTGTCGACTAGGTCAATTGATACTAAGAAGATTAATGCTCAGTGTGAGTTCGCTGATAGATGGCTTTACTGGAAAAGATACTTTGGTGTTGATGATTTACCCGACTTAAGAGTTTTCAGCCAAAAGGTCAAAACAGTATGGCCGGATAAGATTAAGATCCGGAAAAATTAGTCGTGCGTAAAGCTTGCGTAAACCTTGCGCACTGCTTGCGTTCATTTCATGATAAATTGTTATTGTCGAAAGATTAGACGTGGTGGTTACGATCTTTTGACTGCACCTCGACAGTACTACGTGCGGTACGTTCGAAAAAATCTCCTTTCGAAATTAATACAGAAGATCTTAATTTGTTTCGGTAAGTAACGAATTAAAGTAACCGTTCTTGGTAGACGTTAGCAGTTGTTCGATCCGACTGGCGGTTATAGCCTGATTAAACTCAGGCGATAAACATTCCTCTAAATGAATTTTTTGGTTTTGGCTTACAATTCTTTTATTTTTTACTTTTTCTTATTTACTTTTTTTATTTGATACAGGCAATCGGGTTCGACTCCTGTTTGCTTGATAACCTAGGCGGTAGTCCATTGTTGATTATTGTATATAATAGTTTGCCTAGGGAGATCCTATGCCATGACCCTCAACGGTTTCGAGGAGAGCGTGGGAAGAGCTGGGGCGTTGTTGGCTGGCCCGCAGCAGCAACTGCCGTGGGTAGAGTGGCACAATTTGGAATTTAGAAAGAAAAGAGGAATTTTCTTTCACAACTATGTAGCGGGGTTCAATTCCTCGCCTGCCCATTGCCTGTCGGAAAGCAGGCGTAAAAATAATATTATTCAGATCACGAATATATTTTGTTTGTCTGATTTTAATTTACAGAATTGCATCTGGTTTAGCTCTGTACCTAACAGAGCATTCTAGGACTATAGCCAAATTGGTAAGGCATCAGGTTTTGATCCTGTGTATTGTTGGTTCGAGCCCAGCTAGTCCTATAGATTAGCTCGTTTTTTGTTTTATAGTGTTTATTTCAAGGAATAGGAGTTAAGTATGAAAGTTGAGACAGTTTCAATTAATAAGATTAAACCTTATGAGAACAACCCTAGAAATAATGATGATGCAGTTGACGCTGTAGCTAATTCTATTAAGGAATTTGGCTGGCAACAGCCCATAGTTGTCGATAATGGGGGGGTAATCATAGCTGGTCATACACGGTACAAGGCTGCTAAGAAATTGGGCTATAAAGAAGTTCCAATTGTGGTTGCAGATAGCTTCGATTACTGGCAAAGGTTTAATAACTGTGAACCTATTGTTGATCTTCATAAATATAAGTAAGGGTACTTTGAAGGTATAATTATGGTACTTCAATAGTCTTTAGGTATGGTTAAATATATATTGTGAGTTAATGAAAATTAATTCACCGCATTAATAGAATTCCTCTCTATATTTATGTATTTAACATTTAGGCTATTGCTCTGTGTTAGCTGCGCATACATGCATTCTTTAAGAATGTCCTTTAAGAGCATAATTATGATTAGCTTTAGTTTTGAAATGCTTAGTTTTAAGCCACTAAGGCTAATCTTTATAGCAACTTAGTTCAATGGGAGAACAAAGCGTGTACAGTTAAACAATGTGCTTGAGAAGGTGGTTCGATTCCATCAGTTGCTGTAGTCCTTTTTAGGACTAAATAATTCCATTCGTTTCAAAAAGTCAAGTCTTTTAATTAGGCTTGACTTTTTTATAATTATTTTTGAAACGAATGGAGGCTAAATAAAATGAATGTTTTTACAAATAATATTATTGATGGTTATATAAGATGGAATAAAAACAATATGATTAGCAAAAATTTTACATGCGGTTACTGTGGAGCGTATGTTTCTAGTGATAAAGGAATGCCTCTTGTAGATCAAGGTAGAGTAAATCCGACAGAAAGTATTGGTGTGTATATATGTACTAATTGTTATATGCCTACTTTTATTTATGATGATATTCAAGTACCAGGAAATAGATATGGGGTAGCAGTTAGTGGAGTTCCTAAAGATGTAAACGATGTTTATGAAGAAGCTAGAAGTTGTTACGGTGCAAATGCTTTTACTGGAGTAGTTCTATTGTGCAGAAAGTTATTAATGCATGTTGCTGTAGATTTAGGGGCTAAAGATAATCTTAAATTTGTTGAATATGTAAATTATTTAAATGAGAATCATTTTGTAAGTGTTAAAAGTCATGATTGGGTTGATCAAATTCGAAAATACGGCAACGAAGCAACTCATGAAATACAAGTTAATACTAAAGAAGATGCACAAAAGATTATAAAGTTTTGCGAAATGATATTAAAAATGAATTATGAATATCCTTCGGAGATAAATGATTCGAATGATGGGAAAAATAATTAATTTTATAATGACTAGTCGAAAGGCCAGCTCTTTTTTTATGAAGGCTTTTATGAAATTTTTAGCAGTAGTTCTAAAATATTTACCATTGTTGGACTTAGTTAGCTTAAATTTATATTCATCTCAAAGAATAAATCCTATTATTTCGAAATTGATTTTTTTATAATTGTTATTGAGGTGATTTTATGACTGCTTTAAATGCTGAAATTAGTCCTAATAGTATTATTTTATCTATGGATACTTTAGCATCGAGAAAAAACAACAACGGAAAAACTATTCCATCTTACTTTACTCAAAAATTTGAATATTATCCTTTTACTCAAAGCATATTGTGTGGAACTGGAGATTTTTCAATTATTAGACTAGCTTTTGATAGATCTAGATCAATTTTATCGAAAGAAGTTAAAACATTTAGTCTAATAATTCGAGATGTTTTAAAAAATAATATTGAAAAAGTAAATACAGACACAACAATTTATATCTTCGGCTTTGATGAAGATATGAATACACATGCTTATGCTCTTAGGAGCACTAATAAATTTGGTATTCAGGAGATCGCAAGTTATTCAAATCCTAATTGGATATTAAAGCCTCAGTGTGAAGAAGCGATAGATTATTTGCTTAATAGCGATTCAAATAATAAAATTCATATATTCAAAGAACTAATGAAAATCGAAAAAAATATTGACGACAAAAAAACTAAAGAAAGGGTTGGGATTGGTGGTCAAAATATTTTAATTAATTTAGTAGCTAAAGATGGAGAGATATTATCTAGCATTAATATAATTGATGAATTTGAAGATTACGATAAACAATATAAGTTTTGTCTGGAAAATTTATGATTTTTAAGTCAGCATAAGCTGGCTTTTTATTTTACGTAAATTAAGGTGGTGGTGAAATGTTTTGGAATGGAAGTTAACCGCTAAACAGAGATTATTCTGTGATGAGTACATTAAGTCTGGAAATGCTAAAGATGCAGCAATTAAGGCGGGATATTCTCCAAGAACAGCGTATTCAATTGGTAATGAAAACCTGAATAAACCTGAACTTAAATCCTATATTGACGCTAAAATGGCTGAAATTGAGTCTCATAAAATTGCTGATGCCAAAGAGATATTAGAATTTTATACCAAGGTACTTCGAGATGAAGTTGTTGAAGAAGTTCCAATGTCTGCTGCCGATGATGTGGTTGTAATTAAAAAGAAGCCTTCTTTCAAGGACAAAATTACAGCTTCAAAAGAAATTATGAAGCGCTATCCATTAGTCGATCCTATTGAGAAACAAAAACTTCAAAAACTTATTGCTGATACTCGGATATCAGAAGCAAAAGCAACGGTAGCCGAACGTTTGGGTAGCGAAAGCAATGAACAACTTGATGAATTGATTAACAAACTTGTAGGAGAGGAGAATAAAGATGGGAATAGACGAGATCTTAACAAATAAGCAACAACAAGTTCTGAATTCATATTTACATGATGATTGGAAATTTCTAATTTTAACTGGTGCTTTTCGTGCAGGTAAGACAATCATGAATAATTATTTGTTCATTATGGAGCTTAAAAGAATAGCACGTCTATCAATTCAAAGAAAAGATCCACATCCGCAGTACATACTGGCAGGATATAGTTCTAATTCAATTTATACCAACGTTATCAGTGCAATTGAGTCGTATTTTGGTATCACAATGAAAACTGATCGACATGGTCATTACCATTTATTTGGAATTGATATAGTCCCATCTTATACTGGTTCAATCCGTGGTGTTGGTTTTATTCGTGGTATGACAAGCTATGGGGCATATGTAAATGAAGCTAGTTTAGCTACACATGATGTATTTCAAGAAATTTTGCAACGTTGCTCTATTGAAGGCGCACGCATTATTTGCGATACAAACCCAGATATACCGACGCATTGGCTTAAAACTGATTACATTGATAATCATGATCCAAAAGCACGTATAAAGTCATTTACGTTTACAATAGATGACAATACATTTCTTTCTAAAGATTATGTTGAGTCAATTAAGGCTGCTACTCCAAGAGGAATGTTTTATGACCGTGGTATTTTAGGTCAGTGGGTTACAGGTGACGGAATTGTCTACCAAGATTTCAATAAAGATACAATGGTAATTCCTAAAAATCGTGTTCCAGATGGTTTAGATTACTATGTTGGCGTTGACTGGGGTTATGAACACCCTAATCCGATCATCTTATTAGGCGATGATAAGGACGGTAACACTTACGTCTTGGAAGACTACACACAGAAGCACAAGTTCATTAATTACTGGGTTAAGGTTGCACAGAACTTACAGACAAGGTTCGGGCGCAATCTTATTTTTTATGCTGATTCGGCAAGACCTGATAACGTGAACGAGTTTCAATCCAACGGGCTGAACTGTATCAACGCAAATAAGAATGTGTTGCCCGGAATTGAATGCGTAGCAAGGAAAATGCGTGAGGGAAAGTTCTATGTGGTTGATACAGCGTCAAGTGGCTTACTTGATGAGATATATCAATATGCTTGGGACGAAAGTACAGGGCTCCCACTCAAAGAAAATGATGTAAGACACAACGACAGGCTAGACGCTATTAGATATGCAATTTATAGCAGAAACAAGAAGGGAGGTTTCATACCTTGGAATTAGACGCATTAAAGAAGTTAATACAAAACACTTCTACTAGTAGAAATGATCTAATCAATAATTACAAACAAGCAGTAAATTATTATGAGAATAAGACTGATATTACTACTAGAAACAACGGTAAAGCTAAGCTTAATAAGGAGGGCAAGAAAGATCCTTTAAGAAGTGCTGATAATCGTATTCCATCTAATTTTTACCAACTACTGGTAGACCAAGAAACTGGTTATGTTGCTTCTGTCTTCCCTGATATTGATGTAGGAAAAGATGCCGATAACAAGAAAATTATTGATGTCTTAGGTGATGATCGTGCTTTGACGCTTAACGGCTTGTTAGTAGATAGTTCAAATGCCGGTCGAGCTTGGTTGCACTACTGGATTGATGAAGATGGCAATTTCAGATATGGAATTATCCAACCTGACCAGATCACTCCTATTTATGCAACAACGTTGGATAATAAGTTGCTGGGTATTCTAAGAAGTTACAAGCAGTTAGATCCTGATAGTGGTAAGTATTTCACGGTTCACGAATATTGGACGGATAAAGAAGCACAATTCTTCAGGACAAATGCAACCGATAGCACAGTGATTGAGCCTTACAATATCATTACTTCTTATGATTTAAGTGCAGGATATGAAACAGGACAGTCAAACACCTTAAAACACAACTTTGGACGTGTTCCTTTTATTGAATTTTCTAAAAATAAGTACAGATTGCCTGAGCTTAACAAGTATAAGGGCTTAATTGACGCTTACGATGATATCTACAACGGATTTATTAATGACTTAGACGATGTTCAAACTGTAATTCTTGTCTTAACCAACTATGGCGGTGCTGACTTACATCAATTTATGAACGATTTAAGAAAATATAAGTCTATTAAGATTAATAATACAGGTAACGGGGATAATAGTGGCGTTGACAAGCTACAAATTGATATTCCTGTTGAAGCTCGTGATGATGCACTTAAGATAACCCGTAAAAATATCTTTTTGTTTGGTCAAGGAATTGATCCAGCTAACTTTGAGAGTTCAAATGCTTCTGGTGTAGCAATCAAGATGCTGTATTCTCACTTAGAATTAAAGGCTGCTAAAACACAAACTTACTTTGAACATGCTATTAATGAATTAGTTCGGGCAATCATGCGTTACCTTAACTTTTCAGATGCTGACAAGCGCCATATATCGCAACATTGGACGAGAACTAAGGTAGAGGATAGCTTGACTAAGGCTCAAATAGTTTCTACTGTAGCAAATTACAGTTCTAAAGAAGCAGTTGCTAAAGCTAATCCTATTGTTGATGATTGGCAACAGGAACTGAAAGACTTAGCCAAGGATAAAGAAGAAAATGATCCATATTCTAACCAAGCTGACGAGCTAAACGGTAAAGGCGTGAACGATGAACAGTAGTAAATACTGGCGCAAACGTGCTATCGCTGAAAAGAAAAAGCAACTTGAATCGTCAGCAGATTATGAAGCTGCTATGCAAGTTCGACTGAGACGTTTAGAGCATGAATTTGAAAAGGAAGCTTTAGTTTACTTACAAAGATATGCTAATGAGAACCATGTTGGCTTGAAACAAGCTGCTAGTGTTTTGGGTAATATTAACTCAACTAAGTGGTCTATGACCCTAGAAGAATTTGAAAGAAAAGCTAAGGCTGGTGGCTATGAAAAAGAGTTAAATGCTGAATACTACAAAAGCCGTATTTTCAGACTTCAACAGTTGCATGAACAAATGGTTGAGTTTTCTAAGAAGTACGGCATGGCCGAACAGTTAAGAATGCAAAAAGGCTTAGCTAAACAGTACCAGAATAGCTATTACTTACATGCTTACGACAAGTATCGAGCTACTGGTCAACTAGATATCAAGCTAAATCATTTCAATGAACAGCAATTAGAAAATATTGTTTACAGTCCTTGGAAAGGTAGCGACTTTAGCAAACGAATTTGGAAAGAATACACTGAAATTCTTCCTGATGAGTTAACTGACACAATGCTGAGAGCCACTTTATTTGGTTATTCTCCAAGCAAGGTTGTTACGATGATGAGAGATCGGTTTAAAAAGGTTTCTGATCGAGATTTGCATAGGCTAGTTATCACTGAAATGGGACACGCTGCCGAAGAAGCAACAGCACAGTTTTATAAAGATAGTGATATTGAACAATACCAATATTTAGCTACATTAGAAAGCCACACTTGTGACCAATGCGCCCACTTAGATGAGCGAATTTTTAATGTCAAAGATAAAAAAGAGGGTATTAACTATCCTTTGATTCACCCTTATTGTAGATGTACGACTGTTCCTTATGATAAAGACTTACCAGATGTTGAAACTCGCTGGAGTAGAGATCCTAAAACAGGTAAAAGCGTTTATGTTAAGGATATGAATTACAGTGAGTGGAATAAGTCCGTTAATCAAAAGCGTTATCAAAAGCGTTTAGGATATCAGGACTGGAAGAAAGTATCTGGCATTAAAATTATTGGTTTAAATATGCTGAAAAGTTTAAGTTCTCCCAAAAAAGACTATCAACAAGTTCCTAAAACTTTGGAATGATTATTATGAGGCTGTTTTGAGAGAAACTTAATATTTGACCTGAGTAAGTCGTTAAACTGCTCTTTTTGTATGACCTTATGAGAGGCGAACTCGTATAAAACGTGTGAAAGGATAGAACAATGAAAAGAAAACAATTAGAAGAGCTTGGATTACAAGAAGAGCAGATTAAAAAGATCATGGATTTAAATGGCGAAGACATTCAAAACGCTAAGGATAAAGCAAGTGCTAGCAATGCTGAAATCTTAGAAGAGAATAAAGCTCTTAAGTCCCAGATGAGTGAAAGAGATAAGGATTTAAAGAAGTTGCGTACTCAAGTTAAGGATAATGAAGACTTGACTAAGCAATTTAATGATTTAAAGAGCAAGTATGATAAGGATACAGCTGAGCTTACTCAAAAACTTGCTGCTAATCGTTTAAATAGTGCAATTGACCAATCACTAAGCAAGGCTAAAGTCCGTAATAACAAGGCTATTAGAGGCCTTTTGAATATGGACGAAATTAAGCTTGATGATGATGGCAATTTGACAGGTTTAGACGATCAAATTAAATCTTTACACAAATCTGACGCCTATCTTTTTGATGATGGAGCTAAGCAAAATTATAATCCAGAAAACGGTAATCCTCCTGCATCTGATGCAACCCAAGCTATGGTAGACGTATTTAAAGGAGTATAGATAAATGACAATTAATTATGCCGAAAAATATCAAGCAGCTGTACAACAAGCCTTTTATGATGGCCACTTATACAGTGCTGAATTATGGAACTCACCATCAAACTCAATTATTAAATTTGACGGTGCAAAACATATTAAAGTTCCACGTTTAGAAATTACCAGTGGTCGTAAGGATAGACAACGTAGAACGATCACAACACCAGTAGCTAACTACAGCAACGACTGGGACTCATACGAATTAAAGAATGAACGTTACTGGTCAACTCTTGTAGATCCTTCAGACATTGATGAAACCAACATGGTTGTGTCTTTGGCTAACATTACTAAGCAATTCAACTTAGATTCTAAGATGCCTGAAAAAGACCGTTACATGTTCTCTCATTTATACAGTGGCAAGGAAGCAGCTCATGATGGTGGTATTACTACTAATACATTAGATGAAAAGAACATTCTTCCTGCTTTTGATAATATGATGCTTGATTTTGATGAAGCCCGTATTCCATCAACTAACCGTATTCTTTACGTAACACCTAAGACTAATGCAATCTTAAAGCGTGCTGAAGCTATGAACCGTGCTTTAACTTTGAAAGATCCTAATAATATTCAACGTACTGTTTACAGTCTTGACGATGTAACTATTCGAGTTGTTCCATCTGATTTAATGCAAACAGCTTATGACTTCTCTGATGGTTCTAAGATAATTGATACTGCTAAACAAATTGAAATGTTCTTAATCTACAACGGTGTTCAAATTGCACCTGAAAAATATTCATTTGTAGGTTTTGACCAACCATCAGCTGCAACATCTGGTAATTATTTGTACTACGAACAATCTTATGACGATGTTTTACTTTTGAATACTAAGACTAAGGGTATCCAATTCGTAGTAAGTGATAAGCCTAAGAAAGATCAAGAACAAAGTGGTCAAGACGCAAAACCAACTGCTGAAAGCACTTTAGAAGAAATCAAGGCCTACTTAGATAAGAATCACATTGATTACACTGGTAAGACCAAGAAAGACGAATTATTAGCTTTAGTGAAGTAGGTGGTTAGATGGATAAATACCCACGATTTGAAGAGGTCAAAAAACATTTAGCTGATTTTCTGCCTAATACTGATAATGCACCTAACTATGACAGCGTATTGGAATTTACACTAGAAAAAGTTATTTCTGATGTTTCAATTTACACAAATATTCCAATTTTAGAGCTACCAGAAGAGCTTGAACCAACTATTTTAGGCTTAGCAGTACAAACTATTGACACTCATCAATGGCTAGTACCAAAAGATCAACAAGTAGGGAATATTCAATCCCTATCAGAGGGCGATACATCTGTTTCTTTTAGATCTCCAAGTGATATTTATTCAGCATTGCAAGCTATTAATACGATTACGGATAACTATGTATTGTTACTCAATAATTTTAGAAGGTTAGCCCAATGAGTTACTTTAATGGCTTAAAAAATGCACTTCCTAAGCTATGGAATGATCGAGTTAAGATTGTGGGTACTCAGCCAACCAAACATGGCTACATCACTAATAGCGAAGATGTGACTATTGTTGAAGATGAACCAGCTAAGGTTGTCTTAAAAGGGCAATCAACTAGTGAACAATCATTCTTCGGCACTGACGAATATGATGCAAAATTGATTATTCGAAATGGCATTAAAATCCCTGCTGGTGCAGATATTTATGTGACTGATGTAAATGGTCAAATGACTAAATATAAACGTGCTAGTAAGGGCTATAGTGGCTATTTCAGCCATCAGGAAGTAGCGATGGTTAGGAGTGAGAAAGCATGAGTTTAGGACACGTTGATGATGCTCAATTTCAGCAATTCGCTAGTAGAGTAAGGCAGAAGATTGATAGTGGCTATGTAAAACAGGAGCTTGGAAAGAGTTCTAGGCGTATAGGCACTCAATCACTACGAATTTTGGAAGCAAACACTCCTGTAAAGCAAGGCAACCTTCGCAGATCATGGACGGCAGAAGGACCGACCTATGGTTGCGGTGGTTGGACGATCAAATTAATTAACAATGCTGAATATGCTTCTTACGTTGAAAGTGGTCACAGGCAGACACCTGGAAGATATGTACCAGTACTGAAAAAGCGCCTGGTTAGAGATTGGGTGCCTGGTCAGTTTTACATGAAGAAATCTATTCCACAAATTCAAAGACAGTTGCCACAGTTGGTAACAGAGGGTCTGTGGGGGTTAAAGGACTTGTTTGAATGACAATAGTTGAAAGAATAGCTAAGCGAATATCAGAGATATTTCCTGATGTGACAATTTATTCAGAAAAACAGAAAAGCGGTTTTCAAGTGCCGTCATTTTATATCAGTAAGATAATGACAGTCACTAAGAGTCGCTTTTTTGATATTCAAGATAGAAGCTTGTCTTACTCAATAACATATTTTGCTAATCCAGATCGCCCTAATGCTGATATGGAAGAAGTAGAGCAAAAATTACTGAATAATTTTACAAGATTAGATGATTATGCAACTGTTAGAAACCGAGAAACGACTATCAACCAAGATGATGAAACTTTAGTAATGAGTTTTGATTTGAGGTTAGAGATGTATCCGGTTCAAGACGGTGGAAAGCTAGAAAGGATTGAGTTTAATGGAGGAATCCAATAAAACGGAAACCGAGACTCCGATGGGCGAAATTAAAGCGCCTATTCAAGTTGAAGACGTTAAATTCACAAAACAAGCTTTGATTTCAAGTCCTAAGTTCTCAGTTATTGAACGGGATATTTTGAAATTAGCTTTAGATGATGACAAAGAATACACAATTGCCGAAGTTCAAAAGGCGATTGACAAATTTAAGGAGGGATTTTAATGGCAGGAGGAACTTGGAAAGCTCAAGATAAGCGCAGACCAGGCGCTTATATCAATGTCGTAGGTAATGGTCAAAGAGAAGCAGCTTCTTCTCTAGGTAGAGTGTTGTTAATTCGTGATAAAGGCTTAGGCTGGGGCAAGAATGGTGTCATTGAAGTAGAAGCTAACAGTGATTTCACTAAGAAATTAGGTACTACTTTAGATGATCCATCTCTTACAGCTTTAAAGGAAACACTAAAAGGTGTTTCTAAAGTGCTTGTTCTTAACCCCAATGAGGGTACAGCAGCGACTTTGACTAAAGAAGGACTGCCTTGGACTGTTACTGCAAATTATCCAGGTGAAAAGGGTAATCAAATTACAGTGAGTGTTGAAGTTAGTCCAGCTGATCAGAATGCGGCTACTGTATCAACTATCTTTGGTACTAAGTTGGTTGATGAACAATCAATCAAGTTCAATGAATTAGATAAGTTCAAGGGCAATGATTACATCACTGCAAAAGTAGTCGAAGAGGGTAGTTCAAAGCCTGTAGCATTTACTAATGTTTCAGGCACTTTGACTGGCGGTACTACTACTGAGTCTAATAAAGTTGAAAGCTTATTGAATGACGCTTTAGAAAATGAAGAGTACGCAGTTGTTACTACTGCTGGCTTTGAACCATCAAGCAACATGAACAAGTTGGTTGTGGAAGCAGTTAAGCGTCTCCGTGAAAATGAAGGTCGTAAGGTTAGAGGTGTAATTCCTACTGATGCAGATACTACTTATAACTATGAGGGTATTTCAACCGTTGTGAATGGTTACACTTTAAGCGATGGTACTAATGTAGATGTTAAAGATGCAACTGGTTACTTCGCTGGTATTTCCGCTTCTGCTGATGTAGCAACTTCTTTAACTTATTTTGAAGTTGAAGATGCTGTTTCAGCATATCCAAAATTTGATAATGAAAAGACAATTAAGGCTCTTGATGCTGGGCAAATTGTGTTCACTACACGCCCTGGTCAAAGAGTAGTTATTGAGCAGGATATTAACTCATTGCATAAATTCACTGCTGAAAAGCCACAAGCTTTCTCTAAGAACCGTGTAATACGTACTTTAGATGAAATTGCTACTAACACTGAAAATACTTTTGAAAGAACTTACTTAGGTAATGTTGGTAATAACGCGGCTGGTCGTGACTTGTTTAAGGCAGATCGAATTGCATACTTAACTAGTTTACAAAATAGAAACATGATTCAATCTTTTGCTAACACTGACATTACAGTAGAAGCAGGAAATGATATGGACTCTATTGTTGTTAACTTAGCAGTGACTCCAGTTGACGCAATGGAAAAACTTTACATGACTATGGTCGTTAGATAGGAGGAACATAAATGGCTGCAATTGATGAGTTTTTAAATGGTCGAGATACGATCTCAACTAAAGATGCTACCTTAACAATCAAGGTTAATGGAAATATTATCAAGATGATTGAATGCGACAAGTTCACAGCTAAGCTAGAAAAGAATAAGGAAGATGTTCAAACCTTAGGATCTCACTGGAAGAGAAAGAAAACTACTTCTGTTGAAGGAACGGGAACTTTAGGCGGTTATTTGATTAGCTCAAATTGGCTTAAGTACGGTATTCCTTACACTCAAGATGGTAAAGATCTATATTTTGATGCAACTTTAACTATTCAAGACCCAACTTCAAGAGCTGGTAAGCAAGTGGTGCAATTAACAGATGTTAACTTAGACGATATTCCCATTGCTGACTTTGAAGCCGATGATGGCGTGATGGAATGGGAAAGTGATTTCACTTTTGAAGGTGTCAACTTAGTACAAGCATTTGACGGAATTAATTAAGGAGTATTTAAATGGCTGAAAGTGTTGAAGATTTTTTATTTGAAAATGTTGGTAGTCCAGTAGAAGAAAAAGAAATTAAGTTAGAAAGATTTAAGTCTCCATTTAAGATTAAATCTTTAACCGCTGATGAAGTATCAGAACTTCGAAAGCAAGCAACTAAACGAGTTCTTAACCGAAAGACACATAAGTATGAACAAGACACTGATGAAAATCAGTTCCAAGACTTAGTTGTAGCAGAAGCTGTTGTTTCTCCTAACTTAAACAATGAAGAACTCCAAACTTCATGGGGCTGTATCGCTAAGCCGGAAAAAGTATTGAAGAAAATGCTTAAAGTTGGTGAATATACCGAGCTTTCACAAGCAATTATGGACTTATCAGGTCTTAACGATGATGACAGTTCAGAAGACTTGGTTGAAGAAGCAAAAAACTAATAAATGAGTCTGTTGGCGATTTTAACATTTATCACTATGTTCTTAATGAATATCATTGGACGCCTAAGCAATGGGCGGAGATGTCAAGACGGGAGCAGGCTTTAGTCGTTGCTTCAATTGAAGTACGACAAAAATACGAAAAAGAAGAAGAGAGAAAAGCAAAAAGAAAGGCTAGGTCTAAGCATATTTAAGACTTAGCTTCTTTTTTTGTATTTAGGAAAGAAAGGAGGTAGTAAATGAGTACAATTAGCACCACTGTTAAGATTAATGACGCTTTTAGTAACCCATTAGATCGCCTGTCTAGTGGTTTGCAAAAAGCGCAAAGTGGTATGAGCAAATTGAAAGAAGCTATTTCTGGCGGTTCTAGTGGCGGTAGTATGTTCAAGTCAATGGTTGGCGGTACTGTTGTTGGCGGAGCAATCAACAAAGGTATGGAACTTGCTAGTACTGGAATTCGTTCCATGTATGGCGAATTGGATGAAGCAAGTAAAGCATGGCAGACTTTCGATGGGAACATGCACCAATTGGGCAAAAGTCCGGCTGAAATTGCTACTGCTAAAAAGTCAATGCAACAGTTCGCCCAGCAAACTATTTACGGTGCTTCTGATATGGCAAGTACTTACTCACAATTGGCTGCTGTTGGCACGAAAAACGTGGATCAATTAGTTAGAGGTTTTGGTGGTTTAGCTGCTGCTTCTTCTAATCCGCAACAAGCTATGAAGACTTTGTCAGAGCAGGCAACTCAAATGGCTGCCAAGCCAATGGTGCAATGGCAAGACTTTAAACTTATGCTAGAACAAACGCCAGCAGGTATTTCTGCCGTTGCTAAGACAATGGGTGTAAGTACCCAACAATTAATTAAGAACGTTCAAGATGGAAAGGTTAAAACTGAGGACTTCTTGAACGCAATAGCTAAAACAGGAACAAACGCCAACTTTACCAAAATGGCTACTCAATTCAAAACAGTTGGGCAAGCTATTGACGGTTTAAAGGAAACAATGGCTAACAAATTGCAAGGCGCATTTGATAGAGTGGGTAAAGTTGGCATTAAATTTGTTTCTGATTTAACAGATCAGCTATCAAACGTTAATTTTGATGGTTTTGTTGACGGATTATTTAAAGCTGTTGCTGATATGGAACCAATTTTTGACGATTTAAAAACTGGTTTTGATGATTTTAAAAAAGGCTTTGATGATTCTGGCGCTTTTAATTCTCTAAAAGATACATTTGATAGTATTACTGACTCTGTCGGTAAATTAGTCAATACGATGGACCAAACTAACGGAGGAGACAGCTTATTTAAGCAATTAGGAAAGTTAGCTGGTGGAGCATTGGGTGGTGCTGCTAAATCTATTTCTGGAATTGCAGAAGCACTTGGTGAACTAGATCCAGGCACAATTCAGATGTTAGCTCAAGCTTTTATTATCTTAAAAGGTGGATTAAGAGGTTTAGTATTTGAAGCTGTTGTTTGGGGCTTGAAAGAATTGAATAAGTTAGATCCAGGTACAATTAATAATATTGCTCACGCACTTGTAGCTTTGGCGATAGCTTTTACAATGTTGAAAGCTATGGCAAAAATTGGCGGCTATATGAAAGAAGTTTCTAAATTCTTTAAAGGTTTTAAGAACGCTAAGAAGATCAAGGCTCCTGAAATTGAGTCACCAAAAATGACTAAGCCGGGCAAGATTTTAAGTAATGCTGGTGCATATATGAAACTGGGTGCAGCATTTGCCCTAGTTGGTGCTGGTGCATTAATGGTTGGTGCTGGATTTAAGTTACTAGCTGATGCAGCTACGCAGATATCTAGTGCAGGTGGCGGTGCTATAGCAACGTTCTTTGGAATGATTGCTGCTATTGCTGCTTTAGTGATCTTAGTTAGGTTCTTAGGACCAGCATTAATTGGTGGAGCAATTGGCTTTGCTATTTTTGCAGCTGCTTTACTCTTAATTGCTGTTGCTGTTTTAGTCGCAAGTGCTGGTATTGCTCTTCTCGCTACTCAACTACCTACTATTTCAGAATATGGAACTAGTGCAGCAGTTGGCTTACTTGCTTTAGCTGGTGCGATTGCTGTATTTGGTTTAGCTGCAATTGTTGGAGCTGTTGGAGTGCTTCTTTTAGGCGTTGCTCTAGTAGTTCTTGCTGTCGGTTTAGTTGCAGCAGGTGTTGGAGCGCTGATTTTTGCTGTAGGCTTAGCATTAGTTGGAATTACTGCTCTAATTGCAGCTGTTGGTGTCTTACTTTTAGGAGTCGCAATTGCCTTAGTTGCTGTAATGGTAATTATCGCAGCTGTTGGAATGCTCCTATTTGGTGTGGCACTTGTCTTAGTCGCTGCAATGGGTATTGTTGCCGCAGTCGGCTTGCTTTTGATGGGCGTAGCTTTAATGCTAATCATGGTTAGCGCAATGGTTGCGGCTGTTGGATTAATTCTCTTATCAGTTGCCTTATTACTTATTGGACCGATGTCATTGATTGCCGCAGTTGGTTTACTTCTTTTAGGCGTTGCCCTAGTTTTAGTGATGGCTATGGGCTTAGTTGCAGCAGTAGGTATCTTACTCTTAGGAGTAGGATTAGTTCTTGTTTCTGCTATGGCAATGATCGCAGCAGTCGGTCTGATGTTGATGTCAGTTGCTTTAATGATGATTATGGTCACAGCTATGGTATCAGCGGTCGGATTGATGCTTTTAGCTGTTGCTTTGGTTTTAGTTGGACCAATGGCAATGATTGCGGCAGTTGGTTTAATGCTTTTAGCTGCGGCTGCGATTATGCTAGGTGCTGGATTGATGGTAGTAGCTGCGGCTGCTATGGCTGTTTCTAGTGCCTTAGTAGCTGTTGGAGCGTCTGTAATGATTATGGCTTCTTTATTTATTGCTGCTGGAGCAATGATGGTTTCAGCAATCACTAGTGCAATGAGTGGAGTAGTAAGTGCCGTTAGAAGTGGAATTTCTAGTGCTGTAAATGCTGCTAGAAGTTTTGGAAATGCCTTGGTTTCTGTTGGTAGACAGTTAATTCAAGGTTTAGTAAATGGTATTAAATCCATGATTGGAGCTGCTGTTAGTGCAGTCCAAAGTGTAGCAAGTAAAGTGGTAAGTGCTGCTAAAAGCGTGCTTCACATTGGTTCTCCATCTCGTCTATTTAGACAATATGGTCGCTGGGTCGATCAAGGTTTAATTATTGGACTAAACAGAGATGCAGGTGCAGCAGCTGATGCTTCGGCAAGTATGGCACAAGGTGTTGTAGATGCAGCCTCTGGAATGGCACCAACTCTAGACCCTATTGGATTAAGTGGTATAAATCCGGGAGACTTGCTTGCAGCTGGATTTGATAGAGCACTTGATGCGATTAGCAATGTTGCTGGTGCAATTACTGGACTTGATGGATCAAGAGCTAATATTGGCATTTTTGGTCAAGGCGTAGTTTCTTCTGGTTCGGTTGGTAGCGATACGGTAACATCTGGATCAATTACTCCAAATTCAGTATTGACTAATAACAACAGTAGTAGTCAGACAGACAATAGTACTCAAGTTCAAATTGATAAAGGCGCCATTGTCATCAATGCTTCTGGTGATCCAGATGCAGATATAGACAAGATTTTAGACAGAATTGATCAAAAGATTATAGATAGACGAAATAAAGCTCTAGGAGGTGGTTAATATGCCGGTCAATGGCTTTGGTGTTTATATCACTGATTATTCAACCAATCGAACAGTTGAATTGCCTGTAAACCCGTCAGAATTAACTTTGAAATATGAAACTGATGATAAATCAGAAACTATTGTGAACTTGGGAGAGATTAATCGAGTAGGTAACATGAAATTGGTATCTCTTTCGATTGATAGTGTTTTTCCTAAAAAACATAATTCTTGGGTTAGTTCAGATAAACTTTTGAAGCCTGATGAATACATTAATTGGCTTAAGAATATTCAAGCTAATAAACATCATGTTCAATTAGTTGTCAGTTCCACTCAAATTAGTGTAACTATGACGATTTCTAGTTTTGAATATGGCTTTAAGAGCGGATTTGCAGATGAATATGCTTATACTTTGGGCTTAAAGCAGTATAGAGAAGTTAAGTACCATAAAGTTAATGTTCCAGCTCCTCCTAAACCTAAACCAAGACCAGCTCCTCCTAAGAAGTTGGGTATTGGTTCAATTGTGATTGTGAATGGTCGCTTACGGTTGGATAGCTATGGAAGTGCACCGGGTGTATATGAGAATAACGTAAGAAGACGCATTACTTATTTAGCACCGGGTCACCCATTCCCAATTCACGTTGCATTAGTAAATGGCGGACCTCGGGGCTGGGTTAGGCAGAGTGAAGTGAGATTAGCATGATTACAAAACTTCAAATTCTAAAGCACGATAATGGTGGCGCTAGAATTGGTGTCGAAATCAAGGACATGGTTAAAAATCTTAAGTGGGTAACTGATTTAAATTATTCCGCTGGAGAATTAACCTTTGATATCGTGAACGGCAAAGATCCAATAATCCCAGCAATGGGAGCAATTGTAGACTTTGCTTGGGATAATAAAGATATTTTCTGGGGTTTTGTGTTTAGTGCAGAATGTACATCAGACACTACTGTAAGTGTTAAAGCTTACGATTTTGAAAGATATCTAAAAAGTGAAGGTTCAGTCGTCTTTCAATCAGGAACTCTTGGAGATAGATATAGCAATGTTTGTCGCCGTTTTGGTGTTCCTTTCAATATCCGTGAGCAACCAACTTACAGAGTGCCTGCGGAAGTTTGTGATGGAAAAACTGGCTTTGACATGATTAAGAGTGCAATTGACAAGACATACTCTGCCACTGGCGAGATGTACTGCATTGTTGCTAATCATATGTATATCGAACTTAGGAGAGCGCCTATTCCTACAAGAACTCTTTTAGTTATTGATACTCAAAACACGATGACCGATTACACTTACTCAGAAAGTATTGATAATGCTGCTAACGTGGTTCAAGTAGTTCAGAAGAACACTGATAACTCGCAGACTAAGACAGCAACTGCTACTTCTGACACTGGAGATGATCCAGCTACTACGAGTTTTACGATTGCTTCTGCTAGAGGAAATACGATTAGAACTTGGGGTCAGATTGTTAAGGTAGTCAATGCCAAGAACAAAGCTAACTGGGCACAAATGGTTCAGCAAGCTAATGACGAGTTGAAGAAACGTAATGTTTCAGAAAGAAAGCTAACGCTTGATTGTATGGGCGATACTTCTCTAATTGCAGGTGCTGGTGCTAACGTCAAAATTAAAGACTTCGGTAAAACTTGGACTAATTGCCCTATTTTGAAAGCAACACATAACTTTGGTACTGATTACACTTGTAGCTTAGAAATGAAAGTAGGTACAAAATGGCAGGAGAACAGCTTATAAAAATGTTGACGGAACGGGGCGGTAGTGATTCTGAGTATTCCGATGTTATCTATGGTCGTGTTATCAGTGCTTCTCCTTTAAGGGTACAAATTTCTAACTCAATGATTATTGACGATAATTTCATTGTATTGGGAAAGCACATTGGAAGCTTTTCAATGAGTGGTAGTTTGACGACTACAGAAGAAAAGAAAGGCAAAGACGGAGAAAAGCCTAAAACTGAAAAGACCACTAAACCCGCTACTTTTACTTTTGATAATTCCCTAAGAGTTGGAGATAAGGTAACTATGATCCGTGCTGATGGCGGTCAACAATTCTACTTATTTGAGAGAGAGGGTGGTTAATTTGGATAATGAAGAAAATCAAAATCCAACACTAACCTTTCAGATTGCTAACGGCAGAATACGGAATAAGTTTGATGGCTTAGGTGCTATGGTTCAAGCTGTAGATAAGATCCTAAAAACAGAACGTTTTGTTTTTCCGATTTATACAGATCAATATGGTAATGATTTAAACGATTTACTGGGAAAAGACTTAGGCTATTCCAAAGTTGAAGCTGAGCGAATGGTCAAAGAAGCACTATTAGCTGATGAACGTGTAATCAAAGTTGATATTACTTGTATCAACGAAACAAGCCCCAATACTTTAACTCTTACTGGAGAATGTCAAACAAGTTATGGAAATATACCAATAGAAAGCGAGGTAAGCATTAAGTGAGTCCAAATGAACTAATTACTGAATTCCAAAATAAAGATTATGACTATTTTTTAAGAAAAATGCTTGATGTTGTGCCTGATAACATTGACAAGCGTGAGGGTTCAATAATCTATGACGCTTTAGCTCCTGCTGCATTAGTTATGGGTCAGCAATCCTTAGATATGGCTAATGTAATCAAAGAAACTTATATCAAAACTGCTTCTGGAGAGTTCCTAGACTATCGAGCAATTGAACATGGCACAAGTCGATATCCTGCTACTCAAACAGAAGCTAAAGCTAAAGTTTTAAATGACAAGAAAGAACCGTTAGATAATGTTCAAATAGGCGATAAGTTTGCCAGTATTGGCGACTCGCCTATTTTTTATGCTGTGACAAAGATCAATGATGACTTAACTGTTGAACTAACAGCAGAAGTTAAAGGTTCAAGCGCTAATAGTTATATCGGGCAGATTTTACCTGTTACTCCAAACGACTTGCTTTCATGGGCTGAAATTACAGAAATTACAGCTCCTGCAAGGGATGTAGAAAGTGACGACCACTTAAGAGCAAGATTGCTGAGTTCTCAAAGTTGGATTGCTTACGGTGGTAATGTGGCAGACTACCTAGACATGACCAGTAAGATTGACGAAGTAGGAGCAGCACAGATTTATCCGACTTGGAATGGTGGTGGTACTGTTAAAGTGGTTATTTTGAATAATGATTTAATGCCTGCTAGTGCTAGTTTAGTACAGAAAGTTAAAAATACACTTGACCCAGAAGATAAACAAGCAGAGGGTTATGGATTAGCTCCAATTGACCATGCTGTAACTGTGACTGCTCCTGAAGAATTAATTGTAAATGTTGATATTTCAGTAAAACTTGATGATACAAAAGCAACACGGTATGTGAAAGACAGCATTACTAAAGCAGTTGAGGGCTACTTCCAATCATTGAGAAAGGACTGGGCAGATATCAATCAAAAACTTGGTAGGGGTTATCAAGAAACCATATATCGTTCTAAGATCCTGTCTCAAGTTATGCTGACGGAAGGTGTGGTCAATGCTAAGCTTCCATCTTTAAACGGCAGGGACGCAGATATAGATTTAGTTTTTACTAATTCAAAGTCACAATTACCAGTAGTCGGGACGGTGACGATCAATGAACAATAAGTACGAACTTCTAAACTACATGCCTGATTATTATGAGGGCGTGTATGAGATGGAGGAGTTGCTTAAGTCTGAAAGTTTAACACTTAAGGATTTAGAAGATAGCCATTTGCGGACATTACTAAATGAATTTGTTTCAACTGCTGATACAAAAGGTATTTCACTCTTTGAAAGTCAACTGGGTATAGTTCCAGATGAAAACGATACTTTAGAAATGCGCAGAAACAAGGTCTTAATGTATGTACTACCACCAAGACCGATAACAATTAGGTTTTTCAGAGATATGCTGAACAACGTTAATCTTCCAGTGAAAATTGATGTTAATTACGGTGCAAGGGCTGTTGTAGCAACTGCTAAATCAGCAGAAATGACAAGTAATCAGATAAATTACTTGAAATATCTGTTAAATGTTTACTTGCCAGCTAATCTCTTGTATCAAGTAAAGATTTTGCTAAACACTGCAAAGGTTTCTGATAATTTGAACTTGGGCATTGGTAACGTTGTAAAAGCAGCTAGCATAGCAAAAGCAAGCCCTAGCCAAGTATTTAATTAGTGAGGTGATGAGATGTCAGAATATAATAAGACAATTTTAACCAATGAAGGTATCGACTTAGCCCGCAGAGCTAACAAGGGTACGGCAACATTCTCTTTGACGCGAGGTGTTTCATCAACTGATAGCTTATCAGGGAAGACTGTTGAAGAGCTTCAAAACTTAACTACGTTGCCCAGTATTCAGCAATCAGTAACCTTGAGCGATGTGGTAAATACTACTGACAATTCAGATACTGTTTTGGGTATCAGAATGACTTTCGATAATCAGAACTTGAAAATAGGTTACAATGTTCATACTGTTGGTATCTACGCAAAAGAGCCTGATAAAAATGAAATTCTTTACGGTATAGCTACGGCTAAGACACCAGAATATATTCCAGATTTTAGCGAGCAAACTTTATTCAAGTTTGATTTCTTAATGTATCTAGTAATTGGTAGAACAGATAAGGTAACTGTAGAAGTTAATCCTGATGATGTTTACCGTAAGAAAGATACATATAATAAGACTGAAATTGATGCTAAAGTTTCAGATGCCGTATCTAAGCTAAATGACAAAGATGCTGAAATCCTTAAAAATTTAAATGATTATAAGCAAGAAAATAAGACTTATCATCAAAATCTTGAACAACAGCTCGACACAAAAGCCGATAAAAGTGCAGTAAATCAGCAACTCGAGACAAAGGCAGATAAATCAACTACCTACACCAAGGACGAAGTCAATAATATAATTTCGCCTAAAGCTGACAAGAGCTATGTCGATGGCGAGCTAAGTAAAAAAGCAGATAAAGCTACTACTTACACCAAAGATGAAGTTAACAACAAAATTGCTGGTCAAGTTAAGTCAGTAAATGGTCATAGAGCAGATAGTAATGGCGAAGTAACGTTGCCTAAACTTAAAGCTACAACTCTTATCAGCTATGATGTAGCGAATAAGAGTGGGACGTTGGACGAAAACGCTGGTTTCGATAGCAATGGTAACTTTTCACGTCGGCCAGTAGATCAACTAGTAATTGGTCAATTAGCTGATGCTATCAATGCAAAACTGCCTATCGAGGCTGGTGCAGCGGACGATGATTTGTGCCATTTAACAAGTAGCAAAATTAGCTTTTGGAATGGTAATGGCGAAAACGTTAAAAACTTGCCGCCAATGAATAACAAAGAATGCTATTTTGCTATAAGGCTAGTTGGGCCTGGTGGTTGGGGTTCTGTTACGGTTATAGATCAAGATGGTACGTACTGGTTAAACAATAAGAATGGCGATATTTGGACTGGGTGGAAAAGAATAGCAAACATCGATGAAGTAAATAGTCGACTGCCGCTTGGTGGCGGCGAGATGGCTAAAGGAAGCACTATTTTATGGCAAGGAACTAATGCTGGACCTAATATTCAGGAAGGCAATATTGGCGGTCTTCAATGGAATGGTGCTACAGACTATGTAAAAATTTTTGGCGATAACAATTCCTCTGACAATCTAGATTTAGCCATTCAACTTGGAGACGATAATTCTAACCGTATTTCAATTAGAAACGCCCTAGGCACAGAAACAGCTGCTATTTTGGCGGACGGTCATTATACGGGCACAGTTAATTGGGATTGTGTTAATGGACGACCAGATATTAACAATGCCAATCCTGTTGTAACTGTAATTAATAGTTTTGATGTTGCTAATGTAAAAGAGGGGCCTCATCAGACTTGTCCTGTAAAACAGCCTTGGCTGGTGGATCAGATGGCATTACACCCATTTGCAGAGGCAATTAATGCGTTGAATACTAATTTAAGTACTTTAAGAACAGAATTAATGAATTTGAAACGGCGTGTTGACTATAACTCTCCGCAAGGTTCATTTAGCAACACAACCGTCAATATTAATGACTTGAGGAGTACTGGTATTTATCGTTTAGCAAATTGTTACATTCAAAATGGACCTTATCCAACTAATAATGTGCACTGGATTTATGTCAAGGTAACAGTATTTGATGAGAATACGGTTTATCAGACGCTCTATGAAGGCGATAATATGTACGGCAGAAAGTCATCTAGTCCTACTAATTGGGACAAGTGGTACAAATATCTTAACCAAGCAGTCTAATTAGTTTATCTAAGTTTTTTTATCGGAGAAAAAAATTATGGAAGTAGAAAATTTTTCAAAATTATTGAACGAAGTTGTAAGTAACGGAAAAATTAATTTTTATTACTATTCAGATCCAACGAGCTCAAATATTGAATTGCACCACTTAGCAATTCCTTTTCCTGGGGAGTTAAGTCCAGTAGATTTACCTTTTCGCTGGCACGCAGAGAAACCAAGCGAAGACTTAGTAGACGCTATTTGGGACGATGAAACTCATAGTTGGGTTGAGAACAGCGATAAGTCACAGCCAGCATTAATTGCCAAACTACAAGCAAATAATGAAGCAATTCAAAAGAAGATGGAGATCTATGAACAGGATAAAATCGCAGATGCTGAAAAGAACGACAAGCTTGTTCAAGCACTAACTGGTGTACAAAAAGGACAAGCACAGACTACAGAAGTTCTTGCTCAACTTGTGCCAATGGTTCAACAGCTTTCAAAATTGGTTACCAGTTCAGATGAAACTGAAAAGGCTAAGAAAGAAGAGGGTGCTGAATAATGTTTGACTTTGATTTTAGCTCTATTTATTCCAATCTTGAAAGTTTGTGCAAGTCTTCCTTAGATAATGGATATTTTACTAATTCGACTATTGCTGGGTTTGTAGAGCAAGGAACTTTTGACGCAGAAAGTTATAAGAGAATTACGGGTGACGAATATGTTGCAGGAAATCAAACAACTGTGGCAAACAGCCAAACTTAATTTGCTGCATTTAATTCTTGGATTGCTGCTAACATCTATGGGGATCGTTCTTTTAGTCAACGACTCCTTTTTTTATTGGCCACCAGAATGGCAGTGGCTCTTTAATAATGACCTGGTAGATGCTTTTGCAATCATAGTTGGTATTGGCTTAATTGCATTTGTTTTTGCTGGTGGAAGAAGTCAACTTGCTAATGCCGTGTTACTAGCTTGTTCAGCATTCTTTTTGATGATGTTAACAGTATTGCAACTGGGGCATGTTTTGGTCATGCACGACTATAGCAGATTGCTTTCAATTATTGCACTAATCTGGTGGCTACTAGTAATTCAGTATTTAGCAGTATTTTCTAAGACTGTAAGACGACGAAAGTAGGTAATAAGAAGTGCAAGACTGGGCTAATTTAATCCGTGAAATAGCACTTCTTTTTTCTGTTTTTGTTGCAGGGCTTACTGCTTGGAACGCTTTACGCAAAACAAGCCATGAAGTTTCAAAAGATGATAAAGAAGAACTGAGGGCTGACCGTGACTTATATAGAAATCGGTGGCTTAAAAGTGAGAAAGCTTTTGATGAAATTGATGCAGAAAATGACAAGTTGCGCAAGAAGGTTAAACGGTTAGAAAACAAGATAGATGATTTTAAAGAAAAAGAGGACAGAAAATGAGCTTTGAACAAATTGGCGATATGTTAGTTGTTGCTGTATCAGTAGTTATAGCAATCATCTTTTATGTTTATTCAAAAAATAAGATTGCTATTGATAAAAAAGCTATGCAAGGCGATGCACTAGCTAAAGCTGAAAAAATGATTGCTAATTCAGCAAATGCAATCGTATATCAAACTGAAAAAGAGGGCGGTTCAGGTAAGGATAAGCTGTTAGCAGCTTTTAATTACTTAATCGCTATTTTAGATTTGGCGCACTTACCGCATCCCTCAACAGCTTATATCAAAGGCGAGATTGAGAAGTCGGTTACTACGATGAAGCAAACGAAAAACTTTGTTGATAGTATGCAAACACTGACTAAGGAAGACGATGCAGCCAAACAATTGAAAAGTAAGACCATTGTTGGCGAATTGAAAGAAGTAAAGAAGTAGGAGGTAACTATGGTTGAAGTAGCTAAAAGAAGTTATGGTGTAGATGTATCAAGTCATAACAGCGGCAATTATTCCGGATCGAAATTTGCCGTTGTTAAAGTGTCAGAGGGCTTAGATTATCGTAATCCTAAAGCACAATCTCAAGTATCTACTGCAAGAGCTAATAGTATGTTGCCAATGGCTTATCACTATGCGAGGTTTAGTGGCAATAGTAACGTAGCAATTCAAGAAGGTAACTATGCAGTTACTTCTGCAAAAGCTGTTGGTCTTGAAGCAGGTACTTACTTAGCTTGTGACTATGAACAAGGAAGTGGAAACGAAACTAGAGGAGATCGTGAAACTAATACGACTGCTATCTTATCTTTCTTAGATACTATTGTGGGTGCTGGTTATAAGCCTTTACTATACTCAGGCGCTTATCTTATGAGAGACAAAATTAATACTTCTAGAATTTTAGCCAAGTATCCTAATTGTTTGTGGGTAGCAGCATATCCATCAGGTAATGGTACTGCGGTAAGTGAACCAAACTTTGGCTACTTTCCATCAATGAACGGAGTAGCAATTTGGCAATTTACCGATAACTGGCGCGGGTTAAATGTTGACGGAAACATCAGCTTGATTGATCTAAAAAATGATAGCAAACCAGTAGCTCAGCCATCTGTTGCACAATCAGCATCAGAAAAAACATGGACTGATGTACAAGGTGTGACTTGGCATGAAGAACATGGTACTTTCATCACTGGTGGAGCGATTAATCTTCGCTGGGGCGCTAATACGCAAAGCACACTGATTACCACCTTACCAGCAGGTTCAGAAGTTAAATACAATGCTTGGGCTAGAGATAGTGCTGGGCGTGTATGGTTACAGCAACCGAGAGAAAATGGTAAGAATGGCTATTTAGTTGGTCGTGTCGGCAGTGAGCCGTGGGGAACTTTCAAATAATTTAATATAATTCAAAAGCCGCTCTGGAGATGTTTCTCTGGAGCGGCTTTTTGCATACAACAAATTTTCTATTATTTTAACTATGTTTTCTTGTTACAATTTTACTTACAATATGTTATACTTAACTTGCAACAAGTTAGGAATTCTAAAATTCAATGAACTCAAAAAGCATTACCTGATCGCTACAAAAGGTAATGCTTTTTTTATCGCTTGACGCAACCTATCAAACGTTGAGGGTGGAAATGCGACTATTTATGTTTTTTGTTGTTACGCCGATCATCCAGCCAGTGATCGAATAGTGATTTTACCATTCCCACAAGAATTGGAGCTACAACTAAAGTTAGAAAATCCTTCAACGAACTCACCTCCTTTCAAGGGGAGGCAATAGTCGCTGAAATAATTATAACAAAATTAGATGTATAGTATATGTAGAAAATGAAACTATAAGTAATTATCAACTGACCCCCGCTGTGACCCCCAAACTTAAAATAGAATAAATTCAAATAAAAGAAAAAGTACCATATCTCAGGCACTTAAAAGCATAGAAAATCATATAAAATCAAACGATTTGGTCTCCTAAACCGTAGAGGTGAGTTCGAATCTCACCGGGGTCATAATTAAAAAGGTATGTACTTCAATTATAAGGAGTACATACCTTTTTGAATATCAGACGTATTTTAATGGATTGATAAAAATTTTCAAAACAACCCAGAGAAAAATAATTAATAAGATGGCAATAATTCCAATTAAAAAATATTTAGTCCTTCGGGGATAGGAATTTCCTAAAAGAAAAACCAGACAGAACACTATAATGGTAATCAGAATTGCAGCCAGAGATAAAAAACTAAACATAATATATTTCACTTTCCTTATAATATATAAGTATAAATTAGTTCGGCTAATAGTACCAAAGAAAATTGAATTAGGCTATAGTATAAGAGATAAGCTATAAGGCGAGGAAATATTTATGAAGAAAATCAAAGTTATGACTGTTTTTGGAACTAGGCCAGAAGCTATTAAGATGGCCCCCTTAGTGTTAAAGCTAAAACAAGATGAGCGTTTTGAGGAAATAACGGTAGTAAGTGCGCAGCACCGTGAGATGCTTGATCAGGTGTTAGATATTTTTAAAATTAAACCTGATTATGATTTTAATATTATGCACAAAAATCAAACTTTGGAAGATATTACTTCAAAGGTATTGATTGATATGGCAAAAGTAATCAAAACAGAACGTCCAGATATCGTTTTGGTTCATGGTGATACAACCACTAGCTTTGCGGCTGGTCTTGCAACGTTTTATGAACAAACTACTTTAGGTCATGTTGAAGCAGGTCTTAGAACCTGGAATAAATATTCACCGTTTCCTGAAGAAATGAATCGGCAAATGACAGATGATTTAGCAGATTTGTATTTTGCACCAACTGAATTAAGTAAAAAGAATTTAATTAAAGAAAATCATCCAAGCGATAATATTTATGTTACTGGAAATACGGCAATTGATGCATTAGAGCAAACAGTAAAAAAAGATTATCACCATGACGTTCTTGATGAGATTAAACCTGGCAATAGAGCTATTTTAGTTACTATGCACCGTAGGGAAAATCAAGGTGAACCGATGAGACGCGTTTTTAAAGTAATGAAGCAGGTAGTTGATAGTTATGATGATGTAGAAATTATTTACCCGGTTCATCTTTCACCAAGAGTTCAAGAAGTTGCAAAGGAAGTACTGGGCGGGGACCCTCGAATTCACTTGATTAAACCACTTGATGTAGTTGATTTTCATAATTTGGCTAAAAGAAGTTACTTTATTATGACTGATTCAGGTGGGGTACAAGAAGAAGCACCTTCTCTTGGTAAACCGGTATTAGTTTTACGCGATACGACTGAACGCCCAGAGGGTGTTGAAGCAGGAACTTTGAAGCTTGTAGGCACTGAAGTAAATAAGGTTCATGATGAAATGATTCGCTTACTTGAAGACAAGAATGCCTATGATGAAATGGCTAATGCTAAGAATCCATATGGAGATGGCAAGGCTTCAGATCGAATTATGGATGCAATTGCTTATTATTTTGATAAAGAACATAATCAAAAACCAGCAGATTTTAGATAAAAATAAAGCTCCAGAAATTAATCTGGAGCTTTTTTCATTATTTCTTATTAAAATGATCTTTAAATTTTTTAGCAAACTTGTTACTAGTATTAAGGAAAATTGATTTAGTAGTTAAATAGTTAAAAATACCTACTAAAATTTGATCGACAATTTTTACAAAAAGAGCATTCCAGTGAAGCCAGGAAATACCAACTAACATAATCAAGTTATCAGGAATCAAACTGATAATTCGGTAAATAAAGAATAAACATAATTGGTAAACAACGCCATGCTGCTTATCAACATTTTGAATGAAGACGCCATGGTTATTAAAAGAAAAAGAGGCTAAGTTAGAAATAATGAAAGCGACTGTGTTGGCATAAATTACTGGAATTTTCCAAACATTATGAAATAAAAGAAAGCAGACAATATTGATAACTGCTGCTAAAAAGCCAAAGATAACGTAAACATAAAAGTTTCGGTGCCTGGCAACAAGCTTACTTCCAAGCTCTCGTAACTGGGCTTGGGTAATCTTTTGCCCCTTTCTTTTATGATGATTTTTAGTCATTAAATGCCTCGACTATTTCTTCGGTAGCTTGATCAATTAAATCAATATCTTCGTCATCAACAGCGTTTTCGATTTTTACTGGTTTTGCTACTTCAACTGCGCCGCACTTAATAAATGCCTTTTCAAAGTCATCTACGTTTTCACAATAATGATCTTTGTATGTTTTATCTCCAGACCCCATAACGGCGAATTTTTTACCCGATAAGTCAAGAGTAACTAATTGGTCATAAAAGTCTTTTAATTCATCAGTCATCACACCTTCGCCGTAAGTATAAGTAACCATTACGCAAAGATCAGCATCAAGATAAGAAGAAGCATCTGCAAAACTGACATCAATATTTTCTACGTCAAAACCTGCATCTTGTAAATTTTCTTCTAAAATTTCTGCCATATCTTCATCATTACCAGTCATACTGGCAAAGACAATCTGTGCTTTCATGTAAAAAACTTCTTTCTATAACGTTTTCTCCTATTATACTAAAGAAAGTTGGTGGTTTGTAATCTTAAGAGAAATTATTTAAGAAAAGCTTTATAATGAATGGTTGAGACTGTCTTAATGACTACTAAATTATGTTTATTTAAGGTATGCTAATAGTATATAAATATTAAAAAAGGAGATTTTTTAATGATAACAATTAAGTCAAAACGTGAACTTCAGGGTATGCAAAAATCAGGTCGCGTTTTAGCAGCAATGTTTGAAGGCTTACGTGATGTTATTAAGCCTGGAATTTCTACTTGGGAAATCGAAGAATTTGCTCAAGATTTTATGAAAAAACATGGTGGTCGTCTTTCAGAACAAGGTTTTGAAGGCTATAAATACGGCACTTGTATTAGTGTCAATGACGAAATTGCACATGCCATTCCTCGAAAAGATAAGATCTTAAAAGAAGGCGACTTAGTTAGTGTTGACGTAACTTGTAACGTTGATGGTTATGAAACTGACTCTTGCACTACTTATGGTGTTGGTAAGATTTCTGCAGAAGATCAAAAGTTAATGGATGTTACCAAAAAGGCAATGTACATGGGAATTGATCAAGCTGTAGTTGGTAATCGTATTGGTGATATTGGTAGCGTTATTCAGAACTACGTTGAAAATGAAAATGGCTACGGAGACGTTCGTGAATTAGTTGGTCACGGAATTCAACCATCTATTCATGAAGATCCTGAAGTTCCTCACTGGGGTAAGGCTGGTCACGGCTTACGTTTACGTGAAGGTATGACAATTACTGTTGAACCAATGGTCGAAGCTGGTGGTGATTGGAGAATTGAACAAAAGACTGTTTCTGATCCAAACGATGACTGGGTTTACTACGCAACTCCAGATGGCTCAAAGTCAGCACAATTTGAGCATACTTTTGCTATCACTCCAGATGGTCCAAAGATTTTGACTTTGCAAAAGCCATATGATGGCTATGAAAAGTATCTTCCTCATTTTTTAGATGAAGATTAATAAGTAAAATATTTTATGAAATCTTTTCTCAATCAGACTAGGAACTGTACAGCAAATTTTATTCAATTACTATCAAAACATATTAGCCAGGGTGAAATAAACCAAAATTCCATTATTATTGCTTATTATGTATTGTTAAGTATTTTTCCAATCATAATTATTATTGGAAATGTTTTACCTTTATTTAGTATTGATACCAAGCCAATTGCTCGTTATTTAGAATTGATTTTTCCAAGTCAAGTTTCAAGCTTAATTATGCCGATTGTTAATGCTTTATTGAAAAAACATTCAAGTGGATTTATTTCTTTAGGTATTGTAGTTGCAATTTGGTCATTGAGTTGTTTGGTTAATTCGATTCGCTTGGGCGCAAATAAAATCTATGGCGTTGATAAGCAAGAAAAGGGAAAATCTTGGTGGAATTATTTACTAGCCAGAACTTTCACTTTTGCTTTATCAGTAATTTTAGTAGTTGGATTTTCAATAATAATTTTCATTTTCACTTTTGGTAGACAAATTATGGAATTTTTGGCTCCAATTTTTAACCTATCCTTATGGTGGGTTTATAAATTAGAAAATTATCGCTGGCCGATCATAATTTTAATGACAGTGATAGTGAATTTGTACATTAACTATGTAATTCCAAATATTCGAGTTCAAAAACGTGTGGTTTGGCCAGGAGTATGGTTTACTGTAATAAGCTGGAGTGCCTTATCATATTTCTTTGGGTTATACCTAAGACAATTTGGGACACGCTGGCAAAATTACGGGATTGTAGGCTCATTTATTATCTTTATGCTTTGGCTTAATGTAGGTTCATTCTTATTATTGCTGGGTATTTGTATTAATGCAGCAGGAGATGAACTAAAAGGTAGAAAGATTGAATACAGTCAAAGCCCGATTTTGAGAATTTTTAGAAAAAACAAAGAATTACCTAAATAAGTTGACGTAAGTTTGGTAAAATACATTATGGAAAGCTTATTTTTGTGAGGAGAATAAAATGAAAGTAAGAAAAGCAGTTATTCCAGCAGCTGGAT
>ERZ841116.271-NODE-271-length-44134-cov-9.757277_pt1 | contig 44134 bp, 45 predicted proteins | sample MGYA00519875_ERZ841116 | MGnify/ENA primary metagenome ERZ841116 (study PRJEB31850, sample SAMEA3708889) | human gut metagenome | biome: human gut; feature: human-associated habitat; material: faeces | place: China | collected 2014 ... | reverse complement strand
TGGCTCAAGCAACGGACGAAGTCGTTGGCGACATGAGCGAAGCGAATTTTTTATATAGAATAGAAAGTCTAATTTATTTTAAAAAAAGTATATATAAATTATAAGTTTGACAATAAATAGTCTATATTTAAAGAAAAAATGTTGAAAATTAGATAGAAATAAAATAATATGTTGCACTATAAAAATAAATGTGATACTCTAAATAAAGAAATAAAATATTAATTAAAAATCTTATTTAAATTTAATTTTAAAATAAGATACTTTAATTAACATAAGTACCGAATGATTAGAATGAAAAATTAATAATATAACATAAAAAATTACTTACATAAGGAGATTATTATGAAAAATATATGTGTAATAGGTAGTTTAAATATGGACTTGGTAGTTAATGTAGATACAATGCCAAAACCAGGACAAACAATAATTGGAAGTAACTTTAAAGAAGTACCGGGCGGAAAAGGTGCTAATCAAGCAGTTGCTATGGCAAGATTAAATGGAAATGTATCTATGATAGGTAAAGTTGGAGAAGACGGATTTGGACAAACTCTAATAAACTCACTAAAAAATGATAAAGTAGATACTACATATATACAAACTTCAAAAGGTGCAACTGGAGTAGCACTTATAACTGTAGATAAAAATGCTCAAAATTCTATAGTAGTTTCACCAGGAGCTAACTTTGAAGTTAAAGAAGATGATATAGATAATAATATAGAAGCGATAAAAAATAGTGATATAGTAGTACTTCAACTTGAAACACCACTTAACACTATAAAGTATGCACTAAACAAAGCAAAAGAATTAAATAAGTATACAATATTAAATCCAGCACCAGCTGTTAAGTTAGATGATGAAATAATAAAAAATGTTGATTTATTAACTCCTAATGAAACAGAACTTGAAATTATAAGTGGAGTAAGTATAGAAACTGAAGAAGATATACAAAAAGCTGCACAAATAATGATAGAAAAAGGTGTAAAAGAACTTATAGTAACATTAGGTTCTAAAGGAAGCTTATATATAAATAAAGAAAAAAGTATGTTTAAAAAAGCATACAAAGTTGAAGCAGTAGATACAACTGCAGCTGGAGATAGTTATACTGGAGCGTTAGCAGTAGCATTATCTCAAGATAAAAATATAGAAGATGCAATGGACTTTGCATCAAAAGTAGGAGCTCTTTCAGTTTTAAAAGAAGGTGCTCAAAGTTCATTACCAACATTAGAGGACGTTAAAAATTTCAGGGGGTAGGAAAATGAAAAAGACTAAAATGATAAACAGCGAATTATCATACACAATATCTAAAATGGGACATACTGATAGTTTAACTATAGGAGATTGTGGTCTTCCTATACCAGATGAAGTTAAAAGAATAGATTTAGCATTAACTCATAATGTTCCAACATTTATACAAACATTAGATGTAGTTTTAGAAGAACTATGTGTAGAAGAGGTAGTAATTGCCGAGGAAATAGTAGATAAAAACCTATTAGTATATGAAGAAATATTAAAGAGATTTGAAAATATAAAAATAACAAAAGTTTCTCATGAAGAATTCAAGAAATTAACTAAGGAAAGTAAAGCAGTAGTAAGAACTGGAGAATGTAGTCCTTACGCAAATATAATATTAAAATCAGGAGTTGTATTTTAATGAAGACACCAATCCTAAAAATGACAAATATAATAAAAGAGTTTCCAGGCGTTAAAGCTTTAGATGGAGTTAATTTAGAACTTTATGAAGGTAAAGTTATGGCTCTTATGGGAGAAAATGGGGCTGGAAAATCTACACTTATGAAAATATTAAGTGGAGTATATAAAAAAGATGGGGGACAAATCTTTTACAATGGAGTTGAAGAAGATATAAAAGGTCCTAAGGATGCTACTAAAAAAGGTATAGCAATAATTCATCAAGAGTTAAACTTAATTAAAGACTTAAGTATAGGAGAAAATATATTCTTAGGTCGTGAGTTTAAAAAAGGTTTTAGAGTAGACTTTAATAAGCTTCATGAAGAAGGAGATAAGCTACTTAAAAAATTAAATGTAAATAGAAGTTCAAGAGACTTAGTTGAAAAACTAAGTTTAGGTGAGCAACAAATGGTTGAGATAGCAAAAGCATTATCTTTAGATGCAAAAATAATAATAATGGATGAACCAACAGATGCTCTTACTGAAACGGAGACTCAAAGTTTATTTAAAGTTATAGAAGAATTAAAATCAGAAGGTAAAGTTATAGTATATACATCACATAGATTAAAGGAAATCTTTGAAGTATGTGATTATATAACTGTTCTTAGAGATGGAAAATATGTAGGTAGTGAAGATTTATCTAATTTAGATGAAGATAAAATGATAGAAATGATGGTAGGTAGAAGGCTTACAGATCAATTCCCAAGAGTTGAAATAACACCTGGAAAAACTATATTAAAAGTTGAAAACTTAAATAATGAATATGTAAGTAATATAAACTTTGAGGTTAGAGCTGGAGAAGTAGTTGGTATAGCAGGTCTTATGGGAGCAGGAAGAAGTGAACTTGCAAAAACTATATACGGTCATTTTAAAAAGGAAAGTGGTAAGATAATACTTAATGGAAAAGAATTAAACTACAAAAGTGCTCAAGAAGGATTATTACATAGAATAGCTTATGTTAGTGAAGATAGAAAAGGTGATGGATTATTAGTTGATTTATCAGTAAGAGAAAATATGACTTTATCATCATTAAACAGAATAAGCAAAGGATTAATAATCGATAAAAAACATGAAAATGAGAGAGTTGACTCTTATATAGAAAGAATAAATATAAAAACACCAAGTAAAGAGCAATTAATAAGAAACTTAAGTGGTGGTAATCAACAAAAGGTTGCAATAGCAAAAGCTTTAATGATACACCCAGAAGTATTAATACTTGATGAACCTACTAGAGGGGTTGACGTTGGTGCTAAAAAAGAAATATATGATTTAATAAATGAATTCAAATCTCAAGGTAAAGCAGTAATAATGATATCTTCTGAAATGCCAGAAATATTAGGATTAAGTGATAGAATATTAGTACTTAGTCAAGGAAGAGTTACTGGAGAATTTGATATAAAAGACGCAAGCCAAGAAGCCATATTAAAATGTGCAGTAGAAACTAAGGAGGCAATATAGCATGACATCGCAAGCTATGAAACAAAATACAAAGAAAATAATAGATAAAAAAGAATTTTTCGATAAATACAGAAGTTTAATAGCATTAGCTTTATTAGTAGTAGTTGTATCGATATTAAGTCCATCATTTTTAACTACTAAAAATATATTTAACGTATTAAGACAAACATCAGTAAATGCTATAATAGCAGCTGGTATGACATTTGTAATACTAACAGGTGGAATAGACTTATCAGTAGGTTCAATACTTGCTATAAGTGGTGCAGTTTGTGCAAGTATGTTAGTATCAGGAACTAACATGATAATAGCAATAATAGTAGCTTTAGCAATAGGAGCAGTTGTAGGATTTTTAAATGGATTTATAATATCTAAAGGTAAACTTCAACCATTTATAGCTACACTTGCAACAATGACTGTATTTAGAGGTTTAACTTTAGTGTTTACAGATGGTAAGCCAATAACACTTGGAAGTGGAGATTTAGCAGTTGCATTTGGAAAAATAGGTGGTGGAAGTATATTTGGAATACCAACACCAGCAATAATAATGATAGTAGTATTTTTAGTTTGTGGTTATGTACTTAATAACACTACAATGGGTAGACATACTTATGCATTAGGATCAAATGAAGATGCAGCAAAACTATCAGGACTTAACACTGATAAAATAAAAATAGCAGTATACACAATAAGTGGTATATTAGCAGCAGTTGCAGGTATAATAATAACTTCAAGATTATATTCAGCACAACCAACAGCAGGTAATAGTTATGAACTAGATGCAATAGCAGCAGTTGTACTTGGTGGAACTAGCTTAACTGGTGGTAAAGGGAAAATAAGCAAAACTATAGTTGGTGCTTTAATAATGGGTGTATTAAGTAATGCACTTAACTTATTAGATGTATCATCTTATTATCAAATGATGGTGAAAGGTGTAGTTATATTAATAGCTGTACTTTTAGATAGAAAAAACAAGTAGGAGGAAATAAAATGAAGAAATTTCTTTCTATAATAATGACGACAATATTAGCATCTAGTTTGTTAGTTGGATGTAGCCCAAAAGATGATGGAATACAAAAAATAGGTTTAATAGTATCTACATTAAACAACCCATTTTTCGTAGATTTAAAATCGGGAATAGAAAAAAGAGCAAAAGAATTAGGATATGATGTTGTGGTTTTAGATTCTCAAAACGATCCAGCAAAAGAAGTATCAAACATGGAAGACTTAACTGTTAAAGATGTTGATATAGTACTTTTAAACCCAGTTGATTCAGATTCAGCTATAGCATCAGTAATGATTGCAAACAATTCAAATTTACCAGTTATGACAGTAGATAGAGTTGCAAATGGTGGTAAAGTAGTATCTCATATAGCATCTGACAATGTAGCAGGTGGAGATATGGCTGCTAAATTCTTAATAGAAAAGTTAAATGGTAAAGGTAATATAGTAGAACTAGAAGGTACAGCAGGATCTTCAGCTACTAGAGATAGAGGTCAAGGGTTTGACGATGGGATAAGAAAAAGTGGATTCAATTTAGTAGCTAAGCAAAGTGCAGACTTTGATAGAACTAAAGGTCTTACAGTAATGGAAAATATAATCCAATCAAAAGGAGATATAGATGCAGTATTTGCACAAAATGATGAAATGGCACTAGGTGCACAAAAAGCATTAGAAGCTGCAAATATGAAAGATGTATTGATAGTTGGATTTGATGCAACAGATGATGCAGTTGATGCTGTTAAACAAGGTAAAATGGCGGCAACAGTTGCACAACAACCATTACTAATAGGTGAAACTGCAGTTAATGCAGTCCATAAGGTATTAAGCGGTGAGAAGATAGCTGATTATATACCAGTTGAATTAAAATTAATAACTAAGTAAAGATAAGTGTCTCATTAAATATGAGGCACTTTTTTTGAGTAAGGAGAAATTTTTATAGATAGTCCGCTCGATGATGATATATAAGCCTCCCTCCATGCTAAAAAATTATCGCCAACGATATATCATCATTTCCATTTCGGATATATCTGCAGCGGTAGCAAGGATATATCGTTGGCGACATGAAGTGGTTCGCCGACACGTCGCTCAAGCGAAGCGAATTTTATGCTTGTATAAATTAAAATAATAAGAAAATATATATAAATATTAAAATTTGAATGATTATTAAGATTTAATTTTTATTTTAACTTGTCCTATTGTAACTAAATTGTAATAAATTTAACGGAAACACTTTACAAATGAATTATAATCAACTACTATTTACAGTATAAAGTTTACAAAATAGTAACAAATATAGAAAATTAATTATGAAGATTAATTACTATAGAAAATTTAAAGGAGGATTTTTATGATAAAGAAAACTTTATTTAAATTTTTGTTAATATTGACAGTAATATTTTCAATAGGAGTAACTAACATATTTGCTGATAGCACAGGGGTTGTTACAGCATCAAAATTAAACGTAAGAAAAGGTCCATCGACTAAATATAGTACAATGGGGAGTTTATATAAAAATAAAAGTGTAACAATATTAGATGAAAGTAATGGTTGGTATAAAGTTAATTTAAATGGAAAAGAAGGATGGGCAAGTAAGCAGTATATAAAAGTAAGTGGAAATAGTAGTTCAAGTAATACTTCGCAAACTACTAGTTCAAATAATAGCCAAGGTAACGTAGTTCGTACAATGAATGTAGTAGCTACAGCTTATACTGGATATTCAACAACTTCAACAGGTCAAAAGCCTGTATGGGGAACAATAGCTGTTGATCCTAAGATTATACCATATGGAACTAAGGTTTACATACCTCAATTTGGAAGAACTTTTATAGCAAATAATACTGGTGGAGCTATAAAAGGAAATAAGATAGATATATTCATGAATACTAAAAAAGAATGTTACAACTGGGGAAGAAGAACTATAGAAATTCAAATATTAGGATAATTTATATATAATTAATGTATATAAAAGGAGCTAATCTAAGTTACAAGATAGCTCCTTAATGTTTTTACTTTTTAGATTTACTTAGATATTTTTTATTATTGAATAAAAGCATAGAAATGCTAAGTATAATACCTAAAACAGATAATATTACAAATACAGTTTCGTTAGTCGATGAAAATCTGTTAAAAGTTATTATACATATAAATGTAGCAATTAATAATAAAATATCATACATCCTGTCCATTTAAGAAAGTATTCCCCCTTTATGTTGGTAATAAGTATTTTAAATTTACATACAACTTAGATGATACTTATATTATATACTAACTTAGTCAATAAGTTGTCTTTTTGGTATGTTAAATTTAATAGTATTTTCGATTTCTTCTAACATAGATTGATTTTTAGGATCTATGAAAAGGCAAGTATATCCTTTTTCACCAGCTCTACCACATCTACCTATACGGTGAATATAAGATTCTACAGTTTCAGGTATATCATAATTGTATATATGAGTAACTCCTGTAACATCTATACCACGAGCGGCAACATCAGTTGCTATTAAATATTGTATATCTGCATTTCTGAAAGATTTCATTATACGTTCACGTTTAGACTGCTTTACATCACTGTGGATTTTAGCGCAGTTATAACCACGTCTTGATAAGTCTTCCTCAAGCTTGTCAACTCTAACCTTAGTTCTACAGAATATTATAGATAAAAATGGATTATCCTTATCTAGACATTTACAAAGAGAATCTTGTTTATTTCTATCAGTAGTTTCAACAACCTCTTGAATAATATTATCTAAAGTAACTTCCTTAGATTTTATAGATATTACACTAGGGTCATTCATATATCTATAAGCAAGTTTTTTAACAGCTGAGTCCATAGTAGCTGAGAAACATAAAACTTGAGATTTTTTAGGAACATCTTTCATTATAGTTTCTATATCGTTTTTAAATCCCATAAAAAGCATCTCATCTGCTTCATCAAATACAACAGTTTTTAAGTTTTTTAGATTAATAGTACCTCTCATTATATGGTCTATAAGTCTACCTGGAGTAGCTATAACTAAATGAATATTTCTTTTTAGTTTATTTAACTGAGCTCCAATATCCTTTCCACCATATGCTGCTAATATATTTATATCTTTACCTTCTTTTAACTTCATAGCTTCTTCAGTAATTTGAATGGCAAGTTCTCTTGTAGGAGTTAAAATAAGTCCTTGTATATTATTATTATCTATAGATATATTTTCAAATAGAGGAAGTAAAAATGCTAAAGTTTTACCAGTACCTGTTTGAGCTTGAGCTATAACATCACAACCATTTTTTATAATGCTTATACTTTCTTCTTGTATAGGAGTTGGTGTTGATATACCATTTTTTAATAAAACCTTTGTTATGCTTTCACTAATTCCTAAATCTTTAAAATTCATAAGTTATTACCTTTCATTTTGAATATTTTAAATATTATGTTATTAGATTTACTTAATTTAAGAAAACTTTATAACTAATCTATAATACCACAATTATAATACCACAATAATGTATATTATTCTAATAGTTTCTATAATAATGTGCCCAAAATTCGCTGCGCTCATGTCGCCAACGATGTATATTTGCTGCCGCTTCAGATACATCCGTTGCTTAAAATTCACTTTGTTCATATCGACAACAATATATATTGTTTAAGATTATATAATTTTATAGATTTAAAAAATAAAAATTGAAAATACTAAATATATATAGTATGTAAAAAAGTTGGAGGATCATATGAAGTGTAAATGGTCATCAAAAATAAACAATGAACTAATATGCAATCATGAAGCTGATGATAGTGGATATTGCATATTTCATAAAAAACATAAAACAAAAGAAGAAAATAAAGAAGTTATAAAATTAATAAAAGAAAAAAAAATAAGTGATTTTAGTGGATTTATATTTGAAGAAAATTTCAATATAAATGAAGTTATAGATTATAGTTATAAAGAACTTAATTTTACAGAAACGACATTTGTAAAAGAAGCTTTATTTAATAACTATATATTTAAAGGTAAAACAATATTTAATCAAACTAATTTTTTAGATTTTACAACATTTATAAATAGCAAGTTTAGATATACAGCAATATTTAACAATGTGATATTTAATTCAAAACATTCTAATAAAAAAATATTTATGGGAGTTGAATTTACTGGGCAAAATTTAGTTATAAGCTCAGTTTATAATCTTCCAAGATTAGATGGAATAAAATTTGATGATTATACAAAATTTATATTATTAGATGTAGACTATGAAAAAGAACATTATATAAATGGTAAAATAAACTATAGAATAGCGAGAAATCAAGCTAATAAAATAGGAGACCATGAAAGAATTGGATATTATTATTATAAAGAAAGAGCCTATGGTTCTAAAAATATAAGAGTTGAAGACTATCCAACCTACAGAGATTATTTATCAACTAAATTTTTTGATGCATTATCAAAGTACACAGTAGGATATGGTGAAAGACCTTGGAATATATTAATAGTAAGTGTTATGACAATAAGCATATTTGCACTTTTATATATGTTTATTGGAATTAAAACATTGAATAATGAATTAATAGGCATAAGTATAAAAACATTAAGCCAACATTCATTAGTTGAAATACTAAATACATATATAGACCTTTGGTACTTTAGTATGGTTACATTTACTACAGTAGGTTATGGAGATATGATAGTAACAACAACAATTGGTAAAATATTAGTAGGTCTTGAAGTTTTTTTTGGAATAACAATAGGTGCAGCATGGACATCTGTAATAATTAAAAGGATGATCCGATAGTTAGTAAATAATTACTGATATATTATTTATACAAAGAGGAAAAGATTAAGATATACTTATTAATCCAAGAAGGTGAGCATTTTGAGAAAAAGACTAAAAGAATTACTAATATTAACCTTTGTATTAATACTATCAGTACCTACTTTAATATATTGTGATGATAACAATAAAGTAGATAGATACTCTAAATCATCAATACTTATAGATCAAACAACAAATAGAGTAATGTTTGAAAAGGATCCAGATGCAAAAAGACCACTTGCTAGTCTTAGTAAAATGATGACATTTTTAATAGCTCTAGAAGCAATAGAAAATAAAGAAGTAAGTAAAAATGATATCATAACAATAGATAAAGATATGGCAAAGGTAAAAGGATCTAGTTATCACTTAAAAGTAGGTGAAAAAGTACCTCTTTATGAACTTATGAAAGGGCTTATGATAGTATCAGGAAATGATGCTTCAATAGCAATAGCAAAGCATATTAGCAAAGATGAAAAAACATTTGTTGAAAGAATGAATGCTAAAGCTAAAGAGATAGGGATGATAAATACAAGTTTTGTAAACCCAAATGGTCTTCCAATATATGACCTTCAAAATCCTAAAGCTCTTCCAAAGGAAAATATATCGACAGCAAGAGATATAGCCAAGCTTGGAAAGTATATGTTTGATAACTATGAAAAAGAAGTAGTAGCAATAACTGATATGCAAACATATTCATACCCAGAAAGAAATTTCCAAAAAAATAATACTAATGCGTTACTTGGTATTATCCCTGCTGTAGATGGAATAAAAACAGGCTACACTGGAAACGCTGGATATTGTTTAGCCTTTTCTATGGTAGTAGATAAAGATAAAGACAATGAAATAAGACACAGAATGATAGGTGTAGTACTTGGAGCTAATCATAAAGAAAAAAGAACTTCTGCATCATTATCTATACTAAGATATGGTAAAGAAAACTTTTCTACTAAAAGAGTTATGGAAAAGGATCAACTAATAGGTAAAAAATATATAAAAGGGTTAGAAGAATTAGAGGTAACATTAAAAAGTGAAGATGAACTTTATGCAACATTAAAAAACACAGAAAATTTAAAATCTCAAATTACATTAAAAGAATTAAAATATCCAGTTAAAAAAGGTGATACAATAGGTGTAATAAAATACTTCACAGAAACTGGACAGGTTATAGGTAGTGTGGATATAATAAGCGCTAATGATGTAGATAATATATCATTTATAACTAAAATAAAAATGATATTTACTGATTAAAGTCCAAGAAAAAAGTATATAATTTAGATAAAAAAGGATAAAAATAAAAGATATAAAAAATATTGTAATTTTAAAATCCTTATGATATACTATCTAAGGTGAAAATAACAATAAAATAATCACGCACGACAATGTGATCTTTGAAAGGTGCCTACGAAAGAGGTTTTTCAGAGAGATGACCATGTCGGAGGATAAAAACCAAGGAGGACTAAGATGTCAGTAATATCAATGAAACAATTACTAGAAGCTGGTGTACACTTCGGACACCAAACAAGAAGATGGAACCCTAAGATGGCTCAATATATATTCACAGAAAGAAATGGAATATATATAATAGACTTACAAAAAACAGTTAAGAAAGCTGAAGAAGCTTACAAAGCTATGAAAGAAATAGCTGAAACTGGAAAGCCAGTTTTATTCGTAGGAACTAAGAAGCAAGCTCAAGAAGCTATAAAAGAAGAAGCTGAAAGATGTGGAATGTTCTACGTTAACGAAAGATGGTTAGGTGGAATGTTAACAAACCACAAAACTATACAAACAAGAATAAACAAATTAAGAGAATTAGAAAGAATGGAAAACGAAGGTGTATTTGAAGTTCTTCCTAAGAAAGAAGTTATAAAATTAAGAGCTGAAAAAGAAAAGCTTGAAAAATACTTAAACGGTATGAAGGATATGCCTGAATTACCAGGAGCTATGTTCGTAGTAGACCCAAGAAAAGAAAACATAGCAATACAAGAAGCACACAGATTAGGTATACCAGTATTCGGTATAGTTGATACTAACTGTGACCCAGAAGAATTAGACTACGCTATACCAGGAAACGATGACGCTATAAGAGCTGTTAAGTTAATAACTGGTGCTATGGCTAACGCTATAATAGAAGCTAGACAAGGTGCTGAAGAAGAAGTAGAAGCTGAGCAAGAATAATAAAACAACTTAATGGTAAGGGTCTCCCTTACCATTAATAATATATACATATGGAGGGTACTCAAAATGGCTATAACTGCACAAATGGTTAAAGAATTAAGAGAATCTACAGGTGCTGGAATGATGGACTGTAAGAAAGCTTTACAAGAAGCTGAAGGAAACATGGAAAGAGCTGTAGATATATTAAGAGAAAAAGGATTATCTAAAGCTGCTAAGAAAGCTGATAGAATAGCTGCTGAAGGTTTAGTTGCTATAGAAATAAACGAAGACAACACAGTTGCTTCTATGGTAGAAGTTAACTCTGAAACTGACTTCGTTGCTAAAAATGAAGATTTCAAAACTTTCGTTAAGGATGCTGCTTTAATGGCTTTAGCTACTGATAAAGAAGACGTAGCTGGATTATTAGCTGAAACTCATAGCGAAGGAATAGCTTTATCTGAAGTATTAAACAACAGAATAGCTACAATAGGAGAAAAATTAGACGTAAGAAGATTCGTTAAGATAGCTACAGAAGGTCAAGTAGCTGGATACATCCACGGTGGTGGTAAAATAGGTGTTTTAGTTGAAATGATAACAACTGCTAAAGATGCAGAAGTTATAGCTATGGGAAGAGATATAGCTATGCAAGTTGCTGCTATGAATCCTAAATACGTTTCAAGAGACGATGTAGATCAAGAATACATAGCACATGAAACTGAAATATTAACTCAACAAGCTTTAAACGAAGGAAAGCCAGCTAACATAGTTGAAAAAATGATAAAAGGTAGACTTGAAAAGCAATTAAAAGAAGTTTGCTTATTAGAACAACCATTCGTTAAGAACGGAGATTTAACAATAAAAGCTTTAGTTGCAGAAACTGCTAAGAAAGTAGGAGCTGACATAACTTTAGGAAGAGTTGTTAGATTCGAAGTTGGAGAAGGTATAGAAAAGAAAGAAGAAAACTTTGCAGAAGAAGTTGCTAAGCAACTTAAGTAATTGTAAAAGAGAACACTTAAGTGTTCTCTTTTTTTGAAAAAGATATTAGGTAGAATGTAGGGAGGATTTCTTTTTATGAAACCAATGTATAAAAGGGTACTGTTAAAACTTAGTGGTGAAGCACTAGCAGGAGATAAAGGTTTTGGAATAAATAATGATGTTGTTAATGAAATAGCAGTAGCAATAAAGAAAATTCAAGAAATAGGTGTTGAAGTATCTGTAGTTGTTGGTGGTGGAAACTTCTGGAGAGGAAGAACATCAGAAGGTATGGATAGAACTACAGCAGACTATATAGGAATGCTTGCAACAGTTATGAACTCTATGGCACTTCAAGATGCTCTTGAAAACATAGATGTTCAAACAAGAGTTCAAACTGCTATAGAAATGAGACAAATAGCAGAACCATATATAAGAAGAAAAGCAGTTAGACACTTAGAAAAAGACAGAGTAGTTATATTTGGTGCGGGAACAGGGAATCCATATTTCTCAACAGATACAGCGGCATCACTTAGAGCAGCTGAAATGGAAGCAGAAGTTATACTACTTGCTAAAAATGTTGATGCAGTATACGATAAAGATCCAAAGGTACACGCTGATGCAGTTAAGTTTGATGAATTAACTTACTTAGAAGTTTTACAAAGAGAATTAAAAGTAATGGACTCTACTGCAACATCTTTATGTATGGATAACAAAATACCTATACACGTATTTGAATTATCTACAGATAATATAATAAAAGCAGTTATGGGTGAAAAAATAGGTACAATAGTAAAATAATACTTAATATTAATTATTTTATTAAACACCGCTCGATAAAAAATATATAACCTTCCCTCCAAGCTACAATGTCGGTTCAGTTTATATATTTCTCATCTTCGCTAGAAGAATTAATAAAATAAAAAAATGTAAAATATATTTTTTAATATAGATTAAAAGTATTATATAAAGTAAGATAAAGATATATAATAGTATTATAATATATAGGAGGATAATAACTATGAAATTGGATGTACATAAGCAATTAGAAGCTAAGATGACTAAAACAATAGATGCCCTAAAGCATGAATACACAACTATAAGAGCAGGAAGAGCAAACGCTCAAATGTTAGACAAGGTAAGAGTTGACTACTACGGATCATTAACTCCAATCAACCAAATGGCTGCTATATCAGTTCCAGAACCAAGAACATTAATGATAAACCCTTGGGATAAGTCTTCTATGGCAGAAATAGAAAAAGCTATAAGAAACTCTGATTTAGGATTAAACCCAACTAACGATGGTCAAGTTATAAGAATATCAGTTCCAGCTTTAACGGAAGAAAGAAGAAAAGAATTAGCTAAGAGAGTTCATAAAGTTGCTGAAGAATTCAAAGTAAGACTTAGAAACGAAAGAAGAGATGCAAATGATGCATTAAAGAAAATGGAAAAAGACGGAGAATTAACTGAAGACGAATTGAAGAAAGCACAAGATGAAGTTCAAAAAATAACTGACAAATTCATAAAAGAAGTAGACCAAGTTGCTACTGCTAAAGAAAAAGATATAATGGAGGTATAATATTGAATAAATATTATAACCTTTTAGGCCTTCAATTAGAAGAAGTAGAAAAGTATCTCAAAGAAAATAACATAACATACACTGTAAAATCTATACAAGGTAAAAAAGACACGGATAAGCTTATTATTCCTAAAGTCATAAAAATATCAGAAGTAGATAATGGTGTAGAATTACTAACAACTAAGTTTTCTGACTCCCTAAAATAGGGGTCAGAAATCTTTGCATTTAAGCAAATTTTATAATGGAGGCAAAAACTATGAATAGTTATGACATAAATTTAGAAAAAGTGCCTACTCATATAGCTATAATAATGGATGGAAACGGGAGATGGGCAAAATCTAGATTCCTTCCTAGAACTGCAGGACATAAAGCAGGGGTAGAAGCAATAAGAGAAGTAATAAAAGAATCTCAAAGATTAGGGGTAAAACATCTAACTTTATATGCTTTTTCAACAGAAAACTGGAAAAGACCTAAACTTGAAGTAGATACACTTATGACTCTTTTAGCTACATATTTAAGCAAAGAGATTAAAGAATTACATGCCAACAATGTAAAAGTTACAACAATAGGGGATATATCAAAGCTTCCTAAAAATTGTATAGAACAATTAAATAATGCATTCGAATTAACTAAAGATAATACAGGAGTTAATTTAAATCTTGCTCTAAACTACGGAAGTAGAGATGATATAAAAAATGCAATAATAGATATATTAAATGATGCAAAATGTGGTAAAATAAATATAGAAGAAATAAATGAAAATACTATAAAAAATTATTTAGATACAAAGTCTATACCAGATCCTGACTTAATAATAAGAACTAGTGGAGAGCAAAGACTTAGCAACTTCTTAATGTGGGAAGCTGCTTACTCTGAGTTTTATTTCACTGATATACACTGGCCAGACTTTAATAGAATAGAACTTCAAAAGGCAATATACGTATATCAAAATAGAGACAGAAGATTTGGCGGACTAAGTAAGTAGTAAGGAGAAAATTTATATGCTTACAAGAGTAATAGCCGCATTAGCTTTAGTACCATTATTTATATTCATTGTAATTGGTGGGATACCATTATATATAGCTGAAATAGTAATACTTGCTATGGCTTTAAGAGAATTTTATAAAGCATTTAATGCAAAGGATATACACCCTATAGAAAATATAGGTTATATATTTATAGCATACATGGGTCTAAAAAATATACTTAATTTAGGCGTGGAGTATACCTACATAATGATATTTGTATTATTTATATACTCTATAACTTATCTTTTAAGATGTAAAAATAATGTAATTGATATTGCAATAACATTTTTCAGTATATTCTATGTAGCTATATCTATAGATTTTATAGTTCTTACTATAAATAGCTTTGAAAGAGGTTCAATTTATGTATGGACTATATTTATAGTAGCTTTTCTTACTGATACATTTGCATACTTTACAGGATATTTATTTGGAAAGCATAAGCTTATACCAAAGGTAAGTCCTAAAAAGACTGTAGAAGGAAGTATAGGTGGAATTATAGGAAGTACTGTAGGTTGTATTATATTTGGATACTTATTTAATTTAGATATGACTGCTATGGTAATAATAGGAAGTATAGGAAGTATAGTAGCTCAATTTGGAGATTTATTTGCATCATCTATAAAAAGATATGTAGGTATAAAAGACTATGGAAAATTAATACCAGGTCATGGTGGAGTATTAGATAGATTTGACAGTGTAATTTTAGTTGCTCCATTTGTATATTATGCGATTATACTTTTTAGTAAATAAGTGCAAGGCCCCAGTAATTATAGGGGTCTTTTTTAATTAAATATATAATATAATTTTAAAATATGGTATAATGAATTTTAGAGAAATTATAGTCTAAGAGTAGTGGTTTCCATACTAAATAAAAAAACCTACTTTCTGAGGAAAGGAGGTGGAAGGTATGGAAGATTTTATATTAAGTGTACTAGCTGGTCTAGCAACATCGTACATAGCATATTTATGTAGTAAAATAAAAAACCACTTATTCAATGGCCGTAGAAAAAGTGGTTATGAATTTGAATTAAAATTCAAATTAAAAAAATTCTAATGTATATGGAAACCATACTCTACAGCACATAGACTATAATTTCTCTTTTTTCTTACTAATATTATAACATATTTAAAATAAAAATAAACATATAAAATATAAATTAGTAGATTATTATACAAAGGAAATTCAATTTTGAAATGAAATTTATTTCAAATTGGATAAAATTGTTTAACTTAGTGGTATAATATATAAAGTATGATACTAATAATATAGAAAGGGAACAATTATGAAAAGAATATCAATCCTGGGATCAACAGGATCAATCGGAAAACAAACACTAGATGTTGTAAGAGAACATAAAGATAAATTTGAAGTAATAGCAATATCTGCAAATAGCAGCATAGAATTATTATTAGAACAGATAAAAGAATTCAAACCAAAATACGTAGCAGTATACAATGAAGAATCTGCACAAAAACTAAAAAGTATGATACCTTCAGACATTAACATAGAAGTACTGAGTGGAATGGAAGGATTAAAAACTATATCTTCACTTCCTGAAATTGATGTACTACTTACTGCAATTGTTGGAATGATAGGACTTGTTCCAACATTAGAAGCAATAAAACATAAAAAAGATATAGCACTTGCAAACAAAGAAACATTAGTATGTGCAGGAAAACTTGTAATGAGTGAAGCTAAGAAAAATGGAGTTAAAATACTTCCAGTAGACAGTGAGCACAGTGCAATATTCCAATCTTTAAATGGAGAAAACTACAAAGAAATAGAAAAAATAATACTAACTGCATCAGGTGGACCATTTAGAGGAAAGAAAAAGGAAGAACTATTAAATGTAACTAAAAATGAAGCATTAAAGCACCCTAACTGGTCAATGGGAAGAAAAATAAGTATAGATTCATCTACACTTATGAATAAAGGACTTGAAGTAATAGAAGCTAAATGGCTATTTGACGTAGAAGTTGATCAAATAGATGTAGTTGTACATCCACAAAGTATAATACACTCAATGGTTCAATTTAACGATAGCTCAGTAATAGCTCAACTTGGATGTCCAGACATGAGACTTCCTATACAATATGCACTTACATATCCTGAAAGACTTGAAAATGGATTTGAAAGATTAGACTTAACTAAAATAGCAACATTAACATTTGAAGAACCAGACTTAGAAACATTCCCATGTTTACAGCTAGCATATGAAACACTAAAAATGGGAGGTACATATTCAGCAGTATTAAACAGTGCAAATGAAGTATTAGTTGAAGCATTCTTAGAAGATAAAATAGGATTTTACGATATACCAAAATACATAAAAGAAACACTAGACGCACATAAAAGTATTGAAGAACCAACTTTAGAAGAAATTCTAGAAGTTGACAGATGGACTAGAGAATACGTAAAAAGCTTAATAAAATAATCTATTATACTAGTTATTTTTTAACATTGAAATTTACATATAGTTTTTTAGACTATAGTATTTTCAATAATTGTATTTAACTAAATCAATGAATTTGATATTAATTACATATAACTACTGAGCGAAGATGAGACTATATAAGTTGAACCGACATTTTAAGCAACGGATATACCCAAAGTGGAAACGAGGGTATATCGTTGGCGATAATTTTTAGGCATAGAGCGAAACTTACATTTTCTCATCGAGCGGACTATAAATAAAGGAGGTCTAAAACTTGACTATAATAGCAGCAATAATACTATTTGGAATAATAGTATTTATACACGAACTAGGACATTTCCTATTTGCAAAAAAAGCAGGTGTAAGAATACACGAATTTGCAATAGGTATGGGTCCTAAAATATATAGCACTCAAAAAGGCGAAACAAAATACTCTGTAAGACTTTTACCTCTTGGTGGGTATGTAAGTATGGAAGGTGAAGATGGAGAATCAAACGATCCTCGTGCTTTTGGAGAAAAAACACTTCTTCAAAGAGCAAGCATAATATTTGCAGGGCCATTTTTCAATATAATATTAACAGTATTACTTCTTATACCAGTATTTGCATACATGGGAACTCCAAGTGATAGTAATGTATTAGGAAAAGTATTAGAAAATACGCCTGCAATAGAAGCAGGACTTCAAGTTAACGATAAAATAATAGAAATAAATGGAGCCAAAATTCAAACTTGGGACGATATAGTTAACAACTTACAAAAAGAAACTTCGCAACCAATAAATATAAAAGTAGAAAGAAACAACACTACTAAAGATTTTTCTATAACACCGGAAAAAAATGAACAAGGGAAATATGTTATAGGTATATCACCTGTTTATGAAAAAAGCATAATAAAGGCAATACCTAAAGCATTTGTAGCAACTTGGGATATGATTAAGCAAATGTTAACATTTGTTGTTCAACTATTTACAGGAACTATACCAGGAGGATTTGAAAACTCAGTAGCAGGACCTGTTGGAGTTATAGGAATAGTTTCAGATGCAGCTAAAATGGGTATTATTAACCTTATATATATAGCAGCAGTAATAAGTTTAAACCTAGGAATATTAAACTTACTTCCTATACCAGCACTTGATGGTGGAAGATTATTAATATTAGGTATAGAAGCTATAAGAGGAAAGAAATTAGATCCAAACAAAGAAGCTATGATACACTCAGTAGGACTAATGGTCTTAATGGGATTCATGTTATTTGTAACGTATAAAGATATATTAAAATTGTTTTAAATTATAATATATTAGTGTATTACAATTTAAATAAATAAATTAAACTTTTATAAAATATTTATTATTAAAGGATGTATCTTAATTAAAGATATATCCTTTGAATATTGTAAACATTAAAGCTATTTTAGATGACTCAAGAAGAAGGTGAAAAAATGTATAAAAGAAGACAATCTAGAGAAGTAAGTGTTGGTAATGTTAAAATAGGAGGTAATAATCCTATAAGTATACAATCAATGACTAACACAGATACAAGGGATGCAGAAGCTACAATAGCACAAATAAAAAGACTAGAAGAAGTTGGATGTGATATTGTTAGAGTTGCAATACCTGACATGACTGCGGCTAAAAATATAGCAAAAATAAAATCAGAAGTTAATATACCAGTAATTGCAGATATACACTTTGATTATAGACTGGCACTAGAAGTAATAGACCAAGGAGTAGACGGAGTTAGAATAAATCCAGGAAATATTGGTAGCATAGACAGAGTAAAAATGGTTGTTGAAAAGTGTAAAGAGAAAAACTTAAAGATAAGAATAGGTGTTAACGGTGGATCACTTGAAAAAGAATTACTACAAAAGTATGGCTCTGCAACTGCTGAAGCTTTAGTTGAAAGTGCAATGAATCACGTTAAAATACTAGAGGACTTAGATTTTAGAAATATAGTAATATCTTTAAAGTCTTCTGATATATACAAAACATTAGAAGCATACGAACTTATATCAAAGCAAGTAGACTATCCATTACACATTGGTATAACAGAATCAGGAAGTGTTAAAAAAGGAACTATAAAATCGTCAATAGGGGTTGGAGCATTACTTCTTAAAGGGATAGGAGATACTATAAGAATATCTCTTACAGGAGATCCTTGTGAAGAAGTTATAGTTGGTAAAGAAATACTTAGAAGCTTAGATTTATTAAATGACAAGATAAAAGTAGTATCTTGTCCAACTTGTGGAAGATGTAATATAGACCTTATAAGTGTAGTTAACGAAGTTGAAGAAAAGATAAACCATATGGAAAAAGATATAACAGTGGCTATTATGGGATGTGCTGTTAATGGTCCTGGCGAGGCTAGAGAAGCCGATATTGGTATAGCTGGTGGTAAAGGTGAAGGACTTTTATTTAAAAAAGGTGAGATAGTTAGAAAAATAAATGGAGATAGATTAGTTGAAGAACTATTAGAAGAAATAGATAAATATTAATAAAAAAAGAGAAGGTATATGATTTTAATAAAATCATATACCTTCTCTTTTTTATGTATAAGAAAATTATATAATGAAAAAAATATGGATAACCTATAAGTAACATCGATAGCTTTATAAACGTAAAAAATGATATTTGTTAAGCGGATATATCCATTGGAGAAAAGAACGAAGCAAATTTTTTTATTAAATTCAAGTGAATTTAAATCCATTTAAATAGTGATTAGAATAGCTAAATGTAGTAATAAAAATATATATAACCATAAAAAGTTTTTCATGAAAATTAAAGGAAATTTCATCGAATATGTATACAAAATGTTTGAATAATGTTATATTATTGTTTGTATTTGTCGAAAAAAATAGAAAAAAATAGAAATAAATAGAAATAAATAGAAAAAAATAGAAATAAATAGAAAAATGGAGGAAATAAAATGGAAGAAACAGTTGACTTAAGGGAGTACTTTGGAATTGTAAAAAAAAGATTTTGGATAGTTGCACTTATAACAATAATAGCAGTTGTTGTAAGTGGAGTAATAAGCTTTTTTATGTTAAATCCAGTGTATGAAGCAAAATCAACTTTAATAGTAAATACTGAAAAAAATGAAGAAACTCAAATGATAACTGGAGATCAATTTAATGTTACTCAAAAGCTTGCAGTAACTTATGGGGAAATAATAAAGTCAAGATCAGTATTAGATGATGTAATAAAAAATCTAAAATTAGATGATGAATATGGAGATTTAGTAAAGAATGTAACTGTATCCCCTGTAAAAGATACTCAAATTATAAGTATAAGTGTTCAAGACACTAACAAAGAAAAAGCAAGAGATATAGCAAATGAAATACCTAAAGTATTTAAAAAAGAAGCTAAAAGAATAACTAAAGCAAATGATATACAAGTAATAGATAAAGCGATATTACCTCAAAATCCTATAAAGCCAAATAAAATGATGAATATGGCAATAGCGGCAGTTCTTGGGGCAATGATTGGATTATTTGTTGTATTTTTAATAGAGTATTTAGACAATAAATTAAAAACACCACAAGATATAGAAAAACATTTAGGCCTTTCGGTACTTGGTGTTGTACCTAATGAAAAATTAGAAAGATAGGAGGGTATATATGAAAAATATGAACAGAATAATAAGTGTAAGAAATCCAAAATCTCCTATAGCAGAAGCTTATAGAGGAATAAGAACTAGTATAGAGTTTTCTAATTTAGATAAAGAATTAAAGGTTATAAATGTAACAAGTTCAACTCAAAATGAGGGAAAAAGTACTGTAATATCTAACTTAGCTGTTAGTTTTGCAAACTTAGATAAAAAGGTACTTATACTAGAAGGAGATTTAAGAAACCCAAGTGTACACAGAATGTTTAATATAAGTAATGTAGAAGGGCTTACAGATATACTTTTAGGAAATAAGAGTTTTACAGAATGTGTTCATTGTACAGATGTAAGAAACTTACATGTGCTAACTTGTGGGCCAATACCTCCAAATCCTTCTGAGATGCTATCTTCTAAGAAGATAAAAGATTTTGTAGAAAGTTTAAGAGATTATTATGATTATGTTTTTATAGATGCACCTCCAATAGGTATTGTAACTGATGCTGGAATTATATCAAGTTACACTGATAGTTGTATTTTTGTTGTTGGAGCAGGAGAGGCTGACATTGAGATGGCGAAGGTTTCTAAGGAAAGGCTTGAAAAAGTTGGAGCTAATATTTTAGGTGTTGTTTTAAATAAGTTTGAAGCTAGTGGGGCTAATGGATATTATAACTATTATTATGAACAGGAGACTAGAAGGACGAGAAGAGGAAGAAGAAAAAGATAAATAGAATGGGGAATGTAAATGGAAGAAAGTTTTAGATTTGATGAAGAAATATATGAAAATGCTATAACTATTGATTTGTCAAATGTAGCAAATAAAGCGTCAGCATTATATTCAATAAGCAAAAGAACAATGGATATAGTCAGTTCATTGGTTGGGCTTATTTTATTATCACCATTATTTTTACTAGTAGCAATACTTATAAAATTAGATTCTAAAGGTCCTATAATATTTAAACAAATTAGGATAGGGAAAAACAGTAAGCCTTTTTATATATATAAATTTAGAAGTATGAAGATAGATGCTCCGAATCTTTCAACTGAAGAGTTTATTAATGCTTCTGATTTTACAACTAAGGTAGGTAAATTTATTAGAAAAACTAGTATAGATGAGTTACCTCAATTAGTGAATATATTAAAAGGTGATATGAGTATAGTTGGACCAAGGCCAGTCATAGAGAGAGAAGTAAGATTATTAGAACTTAGAAAAGAATGTAATGTAGATAGTATACTTCCAGGAATAACAGGATTAGCACAAATAAACGGAAGAGATGACATAGATGATTATGAAAAGGTAAAGTATGATTTTGAATATTTATCAAAAAGAAATTTAGTATTAGATATAAAAATAATTATTAATACTGTTTTAAAAGTGGCTAAATCTGAAGGAATAAAATAAGGGGGTGGAATATGAAAGTATCTGTAATTACTCCGATGTATAATTGTGAAAAATTTATAAGCGAGACCATAGAGTCTGTACTTAACCAAACCTACACTAATTGGGAAATGATAATTATAGATGATTGCTCTACTGATAAAAGTAAGCAAATTGTAAAACAGTATATAGAACGTGATAAAAGAATAAGACTAATAGCATTAAATGAAAATTCTGGAGCAGCAGTTGCAAGAAATAAAGGTATTGAAGTTAGTAGTGGAAGATTTATAGCATTTCTTGATGGAGATGATTTATGGGAATCAAATAAATTAGAAAAGCAAATACAGTTTATGACAGAAAAAAATATAGGATTTTCATTTACATCTTATGAAGTAATATCAGAAACTGGGATAGATTTAAATAAAACTGTAAGAGTACCAAATATGATTGACTATGAAGGATTGTTAGGAAATACAATAATAGGATGTTTAACAGTTGTTATAGATAGAAATATAATTAGAGATGTTGAAATGCCTCTAATAAGAACTAGACAAGATTTTGCCACATGGTTGAATATTTTAAAAAAGGGATATAAAGCATATGGGATCGATATACCATTAGCTAAATATAGAATAGTAAAAGGATCTATATCTAATAATAAATTTAAAGCCGCAATGAAAAATTGGCATGTGTATCGAAAAATAGAAAAACTATCTTTATCTAAGGCTATCGTAGTATTTTTATGCTATGTATTTAATGCTATAAAAAAAAGAAGAAAAAATGTAAATGAAGTAATTAATACAAGTGAAGCTACTAATATATTATAAACATAATAATGCAGTATTAGTAGGAAAAGTATTTAATACTTATAAGGTAGTGTTGAGTATAGATGATTGAATATGAGGAATGATAAAAAGAGTTTTAATTAAAGTTGGTAGAATATCAAAAGAAGATAAATGAGTATGGATTATAAAAATACTATACTTATATGTCTAATTGAGGTTATAGGTATTAAAATAAAGTATAGTTGATATGTATACAGTTAAACTATAAATTTAAAAACAAGTAAGTTCATTAGATTATGTATCTCAAAATATTGTTACAAAATAAATCTATATATAAAATAGGGTCAAGTGCCATTTTAATTATAAATTTAATTAAAAATATTCTTAATATTTATGACGATAATATGTATAAATTAATGGAGGCAAATATGAAATTACAGGTTCTAGTATCTTGTATGCATCAACAAGATTACAGTTTATTAGAAAAAATGAATATTCAAACTGACGCTATTATTATTAATCAGTGTGACATAAATAAATTTGAAGATATTAAATATAGGAATAATTTAGTTAAGTTTATATCTCTTAATGAAAGAGGTGTAGGAAAAAGTAGAAATAATGCATTGCTGAGAGCTGATAGTGATATTTGTTTATTTGCGGATGAAGATGTGTCATATGTAGATGGATACGAAGATATTATAATAAAAGCTTTTAAGAAAAATCCTGATGCAGATATTATATTATTTAATTTAGAAAGTACAAATAAACAAAGACCAATTTATCAGATAACTAAAGAAAAAAGAGTAAGAAAATATAATTTCTTAAAATATGGAACAGTTAGAATTGCTGCTAAAGTTTCAAGTTTAAGAAAAGCAAATGTACATTTTTCTCTTTTATTTGGTGGAGGAACTAAGTATGGAAGTGGAGAAGATAGTCTATTTTTAAAAGATTGTATTAGTAGAGGATTGAAAATGTATACAAGTCCAGAAAAGATAGGTTATGTAAGTCAAGATAGTTCTTGTTGGTTTGAAGGATATAATGAAAAATATTTTCATGACAAGGGCGCATTATATTATTGTATATCTAATAAATATAGTAAATTACTATGTTTGCAATTTTTACTAAGAAAAAGAAAAAAAGTATGTGAAAATATTGACATTATTAGAGCATATAAGTTAATGGTAAATGGGATAAAAGACTTTAAATAAATTATCATATCTAATAAATATAGATAGAAATGAGAGTAATAAAATGAATAAAAATTTAAAAGTTAGTACAATAATTACTACTTATAGAAGAGCTGATATGTTGAAAAGAGCTATAGATTCTGTATTAAATCAGACGTATAGTAATATAGAAGTAATAGTAGTAGATGATAATGATGAAAAAAGTGAAGATAGAAAAAATACAGAAGAGATAATGACATCATATGCAAATAATCAAAAAGTAAAATATATTAAGCATAAAGTTAATATGAATGGAGCAGCTGCAAGAAATACAGGTATAAAAAACAGCACAGGTGAAATTGTATGTTTTTTAGACGATGATGATTGGTACTTAGAAACCAAAATAGAAAAACAATTAGAATTCTTGTGCAAAAATAAAGATTATAAAGCTGTATATTGTGGATGGCATAGAAATGGAAAAATAGTGATACCTAAAAGAAAAGGTAATTTAGGGTTTGAACTTTTAAGTGGAGATAGCTTAATTTATACTAATACTATTATGATGTGGAAAAATATAGCGGAAAAAATAGGGGGTTGGGATGAAAGATTTAAAAGAAATCAAGAAGCAGCATTTTTGTTAAGATATTTTAAATATGGATTTTCAATAGGTGTTATAGAGGAATGTTTAGTTGAATTTGATACATCTGACAGGCGAAATCAATTAGATTCGGAAAAGAATGAAGAACAATTTGAATTTTATTTACGTGAGCATGAAGATATGATAAAAAAATTAGCTGAATTTGATAAAAATGCTAGAAAAAAAATATACTCTAAAAGATATAGAGGCGTATTATTATATCATTTAAAATCAAAAAATATTGTTAATGCATTTAAAGTATATATAAAAATGATTAAATATATACCAATAATGTTTAATAAGGATATTATAGTATACATTTGCTATAGATTAATTAATAAAGACATATGTAATTACTAAATAAAATATAACAAATTATTTATTAAATATTGATATAGAATTATAGAGGAGAGTAATATGAATATATTTACGAAAAAGTATTTTATTGTGCTATTTATATTACCGTTTATAGGAATAAATGTAATAAATGACAATATTTTACTTTCAAGTGCAAGTAAAATGATTGTAAGTATAATAGGATATTTAATGCTATTTGAAAATTTCAATTATAATAAGAACATATTAAATATTAAATTAATTTTATTAGTCATGCTATATTCATTTATAATCCTATTTTCGGCAGTGATAAATAATAATATAACAATTGGAATGATATATACAAATTTTGTGTATATTGGATTTATTATATATATTAATTATTGTATGAAAGATTTTAAAAATTTTATTAATGCATTGAATATTTTAGTTACACTTTTAATTATATATAATCTGATTTTAGCTATATTTGTCCAAAGTTCGTATATGTATATAGGATATCAAGGATCACAAAAAGTATTCGTAGGAACTTTTGAGTCTAGAAATGGTATATCAATGGTTATGATTCCTGCAATTGCATTTATTCTTATACGTTCAGAATATATCTATGAAAAAGTAAGAAACAAAGATATTCTTCTATGTTTTATGGTGTTAATAATTATTCTTTTATCAAAGAGTAGTACAGGTTTTATCGTAGGATCGTTACTTGTTATATATGTATTATTGTTAAAGAAAATAAAAATAAAGATAAATATAAATAAGCTAATGTCTATATATACTATAATATATACTCAAGTTGTTATTTTTAGAATACAGGAAACTGTATTTAGAGGCTTTATAGAAAATACATTACAAAAGAATGTTACTTTAACTGGTAGAACTCTTATATGGGATTTTATTATGAAAATAATTCCAAATTCACTCATATTTGGATATGGTAGAAATGATATAATAGCGCAAAATGCAATAATAAGAGATGTTACAGAAGCACATAATGGTCTATTAGAAATATTATTATGCACAGGAATAATAGGACTATTTGTTTTTATATTGATTTTACTAAATGCATTTAAAGCACTTAATAAGAGTAACAGTAAGATATCTTATATATTATCAATGGCAATATTTTTATATTTTTGTATAGCATTAACAGAAAGTGCTTTCACATATACAAAAATAGGGTTTTGGATATTGATAATTATTTCATCTAATATAGAAAAGATAATAAAACAAAAAGATAACTTAGGATATAAAATATGAAAAAATTATAAAATAGGAGATTAATGTTTATGAAAATAGCAATAGCAGGAACAGGTTATGTGGGTTTATCAAATGCTATATTACTTGCACAACACAATGAAGTAGTAGCATTAGATATAATACAAGACAAAGTAGATATGATAAATAATAAAAAATCTCCAATAGTAGATAAAGAGATCGAAGAATTTTTAGCTAATAAAGAGTTAAACTTAGTAGCTACAACGGATATATTAAAAGCATATAAGGATGCTGAGTTTGTTATAATATCTACACCTACAGATTATGATCCAGAAAAAAATTATTTTAATACTAGAAGTGTTGAATCTGTAATTGAAAATGTATTATCAATAAATCAAAATGCTACAATGATAATAAAATCAACAGTTCCAGTTGGATACACTGAAAAAGTAAGAAAAATGTTTAATACTGATAACATAATATTCTCACCAGAATTCTTAAGAGAGGGGAAAGCACTATATGATAATTTATATCCTTCAAGAATAATACTGGGAGAACAATCAGAAAGAGCTAAGAAGTTTGCTGATTTATTAGTACAAGGAGCTTTAAAAGAAGATATACCAGTACTATTTACAAACTCTACAGAAGCTGAAGCAGTTAAGTTATTCTCAAATACTTATCTAGCAATGAGAGTAGCATACTTCAACGAGTTAGATACTTATGCAGAAATAAGAGGACTAGATACTAAGCAAATAATAGAAGGTGTAGGACTTGATCCTAGAATTGGAAGTCATTATAATAATCCTTCATTTGGATATGGTGGATATTGTTTACCGAAGGATACTAAACAATTAAGAGCGAATTACTCAGATGTACCAAATAATATAATATCTGCTATAGTTGATTCAAATAAAACTAGAAAAGATCATATAGCAGATATGATAATAAAGAAGAATCCTAAGACTGTAGGTATATATCGTTTAACTATGAAAACTGATTCTGATAATTTTAGATCATCATCTATACAAGGTATAATGAAAAGAATAAAGGCTAAAGGAATAGACGTAGTAGTGTATGAGCCAGCACTAAAAGAGGACAAGTTCTTTAATTCTAGAGTGATAACAGACTTAGAAGAATTTAAATCTATGAGTGATATAATAGTATCTAATAGATTATGTAGTGAATTAAATGACGTAGAAGAAAAAGTATACACTAGAGATTTATACAATAGAGATTAATCTTTATTAGGTATATGAGGAAAATAAGATGGATAATAAATTGAAAAAAAATATTATTTATAATGCCTTATATCAAGCACTTGTAATATTATTACCTATACTTACAATGCCTTACTTGGTAAGGACTTTATCTAAAGAGCAAATAGGTATAAATAGTTACAGTTTATCTGTAGTTCAGATATTTATAGTTATTTCTTTTTGGGGAATTAATAATTATGCAAGTAGAGAAATTGCATCTCAAAAAGATAATGGTAAAATGAATGAAGAATTTTGGTCATTATGGACTATACAGATAGTATTTACTATATTTTCATTCGTAACATTAAACTTATTTAATATATATTTTTTTAAAGATAATAAGATTATATTTTTTATACAATCATTTTTAGTATTAATAAATATGATAGAAGTATCTTGGTTTTTTATAGGTATAGAAGAATTAAAACTGGTAGTTGTAAGAAATACTGTTATTAAGTTATTAATGACATCATCTATATTTATATTTATAAAAGATACTAATGATTTCTATTTGTATATACTGATAAATGTTATAACATCATTAGTAGGAAATATTGTATTAGTAAATTCATTAAAGCAGTATGTAAGTACTCCAAATGTAAATAAAGAAAGAGTTAGATATCATTTAAGTAAATCGTGGAAGTTTTTAATACCTCAATTTTCTATATTGATATATACATCTTTAGACAAAGTTATACTTGGTAACCTAGCGAATATGACAGAGGTAGCATATTATGATCAATCGCAAAAGATTATAAGGATTGCAGTTTCATTGGTATCTTCAGTAGGTGTAGCATTACTACCTCGTATGACTTATCTAGCGCAAAATAATAAAAAAGAAGAATTTGATAACTTACTTACAAAATCTTTAAATAATGTACTATTAGTAAGTATATATATAGTAACTGTTATAATATGTGTATCACCTAATTTTGTAGATTGGTTTTTCTCTAAAGAATATAGAAATATGGCTTTATTAATGCAAATAGTTTCACCTATAGGTGTATTTATTCCAATTGCAACTATTTTATGGAATACAGTACTTATTCCAAATAAGTTAGATAATATAGCTATAAAGTCTGCTATATATTGCGCTATAATGAGCGTGATATTAAATACTTTATTAGATAAAAACTTAGGAGCGTTAGGGGCAATAATAACATTACTAGTCGTAGAATTTTATGGAATGTCATATAGAATATATCATTCAAGGAAGTATTATAATTTTAAAATACTTATTCCAAGTTTATGTAAATATTTAGGCGCAGGTATTTTTAGTTATATATGTGTTATTTTATTTACTGGTTTTATGAAGTCTAGTATTATTTCAACGGTAATAATAGGAATAATATCTACTATAGTATACTTTTTAATACTTATAGCTATGAAAGATAAGTTGCTTTTAAGTTACCTAGAAAAAGTAAAAATGAGATTAAAAAGAGGAGAGCTAAATGATAAAAAAATTATATAATAAAATAAAGAATAATTTAAATGATGCTCAATTTATTACAGTAGACTATATTAGAAAATGTAAAAAAATTCCAAATACTAGAAATCCAAAGACATTTTCTGAAAAAATACATTTTATAAAAATATCTGATTGGTTAGAAGATAAATCTGATTTTGTAGATAAGTATAAAGTAAGAGAGTTTATAAAGAATGAGATAGGAGAAGAGTATCTTATAAAATTATTAGGTGTATATGATAATGCAGAACAAATTGAATTTGATAAGTTACCACAATCATTCGTATTAAAATTAAATAATGGATCTGGATATAATTTAATAGTTAAAAATAAAGATGATATAAATGAATTACAAACTAGAGAGTTATTAAATGAATGGTTAAAAAGTGATTTTTATAAAGTTAGCAGAGAAAAACAATACAAGAATGTAAAACAGTTATTGATCTGTGAAGAATATCTAGAAGATGATTCTGGGGAACTTAGAGATTATAAATTCTTCTGTTTTGATGGCAAGTTTAAATTTGTGCAAGTAGATAGTGGAAGATTTTCAGAACATATTCAAAACTTTTATGATAATAAGTGGAATAAGTTAGATTTTACTTATGTATGTGAAAAAAATGATATTATAGACATAAAACCTGAAAAATATGAGGAAATGATTACTCTAGCAGAAAAACTATCATCTCAATTTCCTTTTGTTAGAGTAGATTTTTATTATGTAAACAATAAAATATATTTTGGCGAACTTACGTTTACACCAAATAATGGAATGGAGTCAATAAAACCTATTGAACGAGATATGGAAATAGCTGGATGGATAGATATAAAAAAATATAAATAGTACTATTAGAATAGAAGAGAGTTTAATTTAGTCGATGGGAAAGTAATAATCCTAAAGGATATGAAGCTTAATAAAAAGAAGTGGTACTAACAACTGAATAATACAAAATTAAAATAGCCAATATATTTGGCTATTTTAATTTTTAACTTTACTTAAAATAAATTTTTATGGAGGTCTTTGTGTATATATTAAACTTTATCAGAGGATTTTGTATGGCCTTAGCTGACAGTGTACCAGGGGTGTCAGGAGGAACAATAGCATTTATATTAGGTTTTTATGACGATTTTGTAAACGCACTACATAGTTTAATATCAAACAATAAAAGTGGTAGAATAAAAGCATTTAAATTTCTGGCAAAGATAGGAATAGGATGGATTACAGGATTTATACTATCAGTATTGTTTATAACAAATATATTTGAAAAAAACATATACGAAATAAACTCCTTGTTTTTAGGATTTATAATATCATCTATTCCATTAATAGTTAAATCAGAAATAAAAACATTAATAGATAATCAGAAAAATATAATATTTTTAATAATAGGAATAACTGTAGTTGGAGCAATGACTTATTTTAACCCAGTTACTAATAGTGGTAATAGTTTTTCTATTAAATATGATAATTTAAACCTATTATTTATAGCATGCATATTTGTATCTGGAATGATTGCCATATCAGCAATGGTATTGCCAGGCATATCAGGTTCTACTATACTTTTAATATTTGGACTTTATGCACCGATACTTAATGCTGTAAAACAAGTATTAAAGTTAAATTTTGATTACTTAGCAGGTATATTGATATTTGGATGTGGAGTTTTGATTGGTATTTTAGTAACAGTAAGAATGGTAAGGTATTTACTTCGAAATTTTAGGGCACAAACAATATATTGTATTATAGGTCTTATGATAGGATCTATATATTCAGTTATAATGGGACCTACATCTCTTGAAATACCTAAACCACCAATGTGCATAAAAACATTTAGTATCATATTTTTTGTTATAGGATGTACATTAGTTCCAGTACTAGAAAAACTTAAGGATGTGCTTAAAAATAAAGAAATATAATAGCATCTGCAATATATGCTTATGACTTTGAAGGAAGAAGATACGATGTTGGTAATAAGCTAGGTTTCTTAGAAGCTACAGTAGATTTTGCATTAAAAAGACCAGAACTTAGAGATGAATTCTTAAAGTTTATAAAAAGCAAAGGAGATAAATAAGACTCTAAAGAATTACAAAAAGTAGTAGTTACTGTAAGATAGTTATATAAACAAGCTATAGTCTCAATGTTATGGCTTAAGTATTATCAAAAACTAAAGTACAGAATAGTTAATATTTTCCAGGTAATAATTTATAAATACTTTAGAAAGAAGGTATATTATGAATGTATTAATTATAGGTGGAGCTGGATATATAGGAAGTCACACTGTTAAATATTTTTTATGATGATTTGTCAATTTAAGTACAACACTTTAGATTTAAGTAAAGACCTCTGTAGGTGTCTTGAAATCAATATGCTTGCAAGGTCTTTTATTTATATAATTTTCAGATGAGATATATGCTAAGAAATTAGCTATATAGCATCTTTCATATATAGTAATATATTTATAGCTTATAAATTTATGAACTTTCATGTTGAGTAATTTTGTATTTATTATTACCAATATGAACATAAATTTATGAGCTATTTTTTTACTCATTTTTAGATGTCGAACTTAATAATATAATTTATTATTTATATAAAACACATATATATGAAAAAATAATTTGTAAAATGTTCGTGATGAAACATAAGATAATTTGTCGAAAAAAGTATATAGATAAAGAAAATATATGATGAAATATAAGAAGTTTTGTCGAAGGTATATACAAAAAAAATAAGAATTGCTATATTACTCTATGCATAAAATAATTTGACGAAACATAAAAAAAGTGGAGGTAAAAATGGAAGAAACAATTGACTTAAGAGAATACTTTGCAATTATCAAAAAGAGATTTTGGATAATTGCTCTTTTAGCAATTATATCGGCATTAATTAGTGGTGTAATAAGCTTTTTTATGTTAAATCCAGTGTATGAAGCAAAATCTACATTAATAGTAAATGCTGATAAACAAGCAGAAACACAAATAGTAACAGGAGATCAAATCACTGTTACGCAAAAGCTTGCGGTAACTTATGGTGAAATAATAAAATCAAGAACAGTTTTAGAAGATGTTATAAAAAATTTAAAATTGAATGATGAATATGAAGATTTAGTAAAAAGTGTAACTGTATCTCCAGTACAAGACACTCAAATTATAAGTATAAGTGTTCAAGACACTAATCCTCAAAAAGCAAGCGATATAGCAAATGAAATACCAAAGGTATTTGCAAAGGAAGCTAAAAGGATAACTAAGGCAAATGATGTTCAAGTAATAGATAAAGCAACATTACCTAAAAATCCAATAAAACCAAACAAGGTTATGAATGTATTAATAGCATTTGTTTTAGGAACTATGATAGGACTTTTCGTAGTGTTTTTAATAGAGTATTTAGACAACAAAATGAAAACACCACAAGATATAGAAAAACACTTAGGGTTATCAGTTATTGGTGTAATACCTAATGAAGATATAGCTTAATAAATAGGAGGAAATTATGAGTAAAGTTTTAGAAAAAATAATAAGTATAAGAAAACCAAAATCTCCTATTTCAGAAAGTTATAGGGGAATAAGAACTAGTATAGAATTTTCAAACTTAGATAAAGAAATGAAGGTTATAAATGTTACTAGTTCAATGCAAAGTGAAGGAAAATCAACAGTAATAGCAAACCTTGCAGTTAGTTTTGCAAACCTTGAAAAAAAGGTATTATTACTTGAAGGGGACTTAAGAAATCCAAGTGTACACAGAATGTTTAATATTAGTAATATAAATGGACTTACTGATATTTTATTAAAAGACAAAGCTTTTGCAGAGTGTGTACATTGTACAGATGTTAAAAATTTACATGTTTTAACATGTGGAGCGATGCCTCCAAATCCATCGGAAATACTTAGTTCTAAGAAAATGAAGGAATTTATAACGAGTTTAAGAGAGTATTATGATTATATATTTATAGATACTCCACCAATTGGAATTGTTACTGATGCAGGAATAGTATCAACTTACAGCGATGGATGTGTTTTTGTTGTTGGAAGTAAGCAATGTGATATTGAAATGGCGAAGGTTTCAAAGCAAAGGCTTGAAGATGTTGGAGCTAATATAATTGGTGCAGTTTTAAATAAGTTTGAGACTGAGGGGAATGGTTATAATTATTACAATTATTATTACCAACATGAAAGCGGAAGAAAAGGTAGAAATAAGAAAAAGGCAGCTGCATTATAGGTTAATATATTAATTAACAACATAATGTAAAAATAATTGGTATGGGGGAGAAAGTATGGAATTAGCAAATATGATTCCTAAAGAAAAAACTACATTAGAAAAAATACTTAGCTCATATAAAGTAAGACAAGTATCACTGTGGGCTTTAGATATGTGTGGAATATTAATATCTGTATTAGTTTCAATGATTCTTACATGGAAGTATCAAAATTTAGATATAAGTACAATGATGCTTTCAATAATTATATATATGCTAATACATACTGTATCATTTAAATTATTTAGATGTTATTCAAGCCTTTGGAGATATGCAGGAGAAGAAGAGTTAGTATCTATACTTTTGGCGTGTTTAGTTTATGTAATACCAGTATATATAGCACATAGATTAATAGGAATAGATTATTCAATATTATTTTATATAGTATCAACAATACTTATAATCGGCTACACTGGCGGTTTAAGATTAGTATATAGAACTGGAAGAAGATTTAAAACAAGAATGATAGTTTCACAAGATAGCCAAAGAGTACTTGTTGTTGGTGCTGGAAGTGCGGGACAAATGATAATAAATGAATTAAAAGAAAATCCTCAACTTAAGAAAGTACCAGTTGGAATTATAGATGATGATATTAATAAAATAGGAAGAGTAATCCACAATGTAAAAATACTTGGTGATACTTCACAAGTAAAAGAAATAGTAGAAAAAGAAAATGTAGATGAAATAATACTTGCAATGGCAAATGTAGATAAGGCAAGAAAATCTGAAATTATAAACATTTGTAAAGAAACAAAATGTAAACTAAAAACAATACCAGGAATATTTGAAATAATCGATGGTAAGGTTGACATAAAGAAAATAAGAGATGTTGATATAGAAGATCTTTTAGGAAGAGAACCTATAAAGGTTAATATAGAAGAAATGAGTGGCTATATAGAAGAAAGGACTGTTCTTGTTACTGGTGGCGGAGGAAGTATAGGAAGTGAGCTTTGTCGTCAGATTGCAAGCTTTAATCCAAAGCACCTTATAATAGTAGATAATTATGAAAACAATGCCTATACAATACAACAAGAACTTATACGAAAGTACGAAGGTAAATTAAACTTAAGTACAATAATAGCTTCAATAAGAGAATACAAAAGAATGGATGAGATATTCAATGAATATAAACCAGATGTAGTATTCCATGCAGCAGCTCATAAGCATGTTCCATTAATGGAAAACAGTCCAAGTGAAGCTATAAAGAACAATATATTTGGAACTTTAAATGTGGCAAAACTTGCAGATAAGTATAGCGTTAAAAGAATGGTACTTATATCAACTGACAAAGCAGTTAATCCAACAAATATAATGGGAGCTACTAAAAGAGCTGCGGAAATGATTATACAAACTATAAATAAAAATAGTGAAACGGAGTTTGTTGCAGTTCGTTTTGGAAATGTGCTTGGAAGTAACGGAAGTGTAATTCCTTTATTTAAAAAGCAAATTGCTGAAGGTGGACCAGTTACAATAACTCATCCAGATATTATAAGGTACTTTATGACTATACCTGAAGCAGTACAACTTGTTTTGCAAGCTGGAGCAATGGCAAAGGGTGGAGAGATATTTATTCTTGATATGGGTGAGCCTATTAAAATTGTTGATTTGGCAAATAACTTGATTAGACTTAGCGGGTTTGAGCCAGGAGTTGATATTAAGATAGAGTACAGTGGCTTGAGAGCCGGAGAGAAGTTATATGAAGAGCTTTTAATGAGTGAGGAAGGTTTAACTAAGACTGCAAACAGTAAGATATTTATTGGAAAGCCTGTGGAGTTTGATAGCAAGAAGGTTATGCATAATTTAGAAATGCTTAAAAAGATTGTTGATAATGAAGAGGTGGAGCTTATAGATAGTGTGATGAGGGCGTTTGTTACAACATATATAAGACCAGAAGATGTAAATGGAGGGGAGGAAAGTAATGAGGTTTCAAAATGTAGTTAAAAGAACTATTGATATAGTTTGTTCAGGACTAGGACTTATAGTACTTTCTCCAATACTATTAATAACAGCAGTATTAATAAGAATAAAACTTGGATCACCAATATTTTTCACACAAGATAGACTTGGGAAAGATGGAAAAGTATTTAAGATGATAAAGTTTAGAACTATGTTAGATGCAGTTGATAAGTGGGGAGAACCACTTCCAGATGAAGAAAGGATGACATCATTTGGACAATTGCTTAGAAGTACTAGTATAGATGAACTTCCAGAACTTATAAATGTATTTAAAGGTGATATGAGCTTAGTTGGGCCAAGACCATTATTAGTAGAATATAAAGAATTATATTCACCAGAGCAATTTAGACGCCATGAAGTTAGACCAGGAATAACTGGTTGGGCACAAGTTAATGGAAGAAATAATATATCTTGGTGTAAAAAATTTGAATTAGATGTATGGTATATAGATAATAAATCATTACTAATGGATATGAAAATATTAATAATGACGGTATTAAAAGTTATAAAGCGAGCTGATATAAACCAAGATGGAGAAGTTACAGTAGAAGATTTTAACGGATATAATTAGAAGGGATATAAATTAATGAAGCAAGAACTTATAACGCCATGTTTTATAGTTGATCAGAATGAATTAAAAAATAATATAGACAAAATGCATAAAGCACTAAAAGATACATGGGAAAACTACATTATAGGATACTCTTATAAAACAAATTCATTACCTTGGATTATAAAATTTTTAAAAGAAAATAATGTGTATGCTGAAGTAGTCTCTGATTTTGAATATAAATTAGCTCAGAAAATAGGCTGTAGTGAAGAAGAAATAATATTCAATGGACCAAATAAAGGAAAAGATATTTTTATACATTCTATAAAAAATGGAAGTATTGTAAATATAGATTCATTTAGAGAAATAGAATGGATAAGTAAATTAGAGTTAAAAAAGCCAATAACCATAGGAATTAGAGTTAATTTTAACTTGGAACAAGAATGTCCAGGTGAAACAGCTATGGGAATCGAGGGAGGAAGGTTTGGATTTAGCTTAGAAAATGGTGACTTAGAAAAAGCTATTAATAAGTTAAACTCTTTACCTAATGTAAAGGTTGTAGGAATTCATTTACATAATAGTACTAAAACAAGAAGTTTGAATATATATAGATCTTTAGCGAAAAAAGCATGTGAAATTTCTAAATTATTTAAGTATGAACTAGATTATGTAGATATAGGTGGTGGATTTTTCGGAGGTTTAGAAACAAAACCATCTTACTATGAATATATGAAAACTATATCTTTAGAATTAAGCAGAGTATTTAATAATAAAAAAACTAAATTAATAGTTGAACCAGGAGCAGCATTAATAGCATCACCTGTTAGTTTTTTATGTGAAGTTGTAGATGTTAAAGATACTTATTCAAAAAGAATAGTAACTATAAATGGAAGTAGAAATAACATAGATCCTTTGATGAGCAAAACTAATTATTTCTTAGAGATTGAGAAAAAAGAGAAAAAAGAAACCATAGAAGAACAAATAATATGTGGTTACACATGTATGGAAAATGATAGACTTATGAAACTTATAGACAAAGAGGAATTAGTTATAGGAGACAAGCTAACTTTTAATAAAGTTGGATCATATACTATGTGTTTATCACCTTTATTTATAGAATACTTTCCAACTGTATATTTAAGAGATTATACAGGTGAATATTTATGCATAAGAGAAAAGTGGGATGTAGAAGAATATATGCAAAAGTGTAGTATATAATATTGTATTTGAAACGGAGTTTTGAAGATGAACTTTTGTAAAATAAATTATATATATTAAGAAAAGAGGAAAGAAATGAATATATTAATAGCAAGTGCAGGAAGGCGAACAAAATTAGTAGAGTACTTTATGCATGAATTTAATCATGACGGAAAAGTAATAGTAACTGATTGTGATAATTTAGCACCTACAATGCATATAGGAGCAAAAGGATATATAGTTCCTAAAATAACAGATGATAACTATGTAGATGAATTATTAAAAATATGTAAAGAAGAAAGTATAGATGCAATATTATCATTAATAGATCCAGAATTAAGTATATTAGCAAAAGTAAAATCAAGATTTGAAGAAGTCGGTGTGAAAGTTCTTGTATCAGATTATGAAGTAACCGAATTATGCTTTGATAAAATGGAAATGTTTAAATTCTTACAAGATAATGGATTTAAAACGGCTAAAACATATTGCGATATAAGTTCATTTAAAAAAGATATAGAAGCTAATAAAGTTATTTTTCCGATATTTGTTAAACCAAGAACAGGAAGTGCAAGTTTAGGTATTAATAAAGTAGATAATATAAAACATCTAGAAATATTATTTGAATTAAGTGATGATTTAATAATACAAGAATTTTTAGATGGACAAGAGTATGGTATAGATGTATATACAGATTTTATAAGCAAAGAAGTAGTATCTATATTTGCTAAGAAAAAGATAAGAATGAGATCAGGAGAAACTGATAAAGCTGTTTCAGTTAAAGATGATAAATTATTTGAATTAATAAAAGATTTTGTAAGCAAGTTAGGAACTTTAGGTACTATTGATATAGATGTATTTGAAGTAAATGGAGAGTACTATATATCAGAAGTTAATCCTAGATTTGGTGGAGGACACTTAATAGCTTATGAGTGTGGAGATAATTATCCTTCATATATAAAGAATAATTTATTAGGTAATCCAAATAAATGTAATATAGGAAATTATAAAGAAGATGTATACATGATTAAGCATGATACGTTAAGCATGATTACTAATAAATAATTACTAATAAATATTATGGTAAATATGGGGAGTTAAAATATGAAGAAAAGAATATATCTAGCATCACCTCATATGGGTGGAGAAGAACTTAAATATATAAATGAAGCATTTGATACAAATTGGGTAGCACCACTTGGACCAAATGTTACAGGATTTGAACATGAAATGTGTGAATATACTGGAGCAAAAGCTGCTACAGCCACAGTAAGTGGAACTAGTGCAATACATTTAGCGCTTAAGTGTTTAGGTGTAGGACAAGGTGATGTTGTATTTTGTTCAACATTAACTTTCTCAGCAACTGCAAATCCAATAATATATCAAGGAGCAGAACCAGTATTTATAGATTCAAATTATGAAACTTGGAATATGTGTCCAATAGCTTTACAAAAAGCTTTTTATGATGCAGAAAAAAATAAAAAAATGCCAAAGGCTGTTGTTGTAGTTAATTTATATGGACAAAGTGCTGATTATGATGCATTAAAGGCTATATGTGATAAGTACAATGTACCAATAATTGAAGATGCAGCAGAATCTTTAGGTGCAACTTATAAAGGTAAGCAAACAGGAACTATTGGAGAGATAGGTATATATTCATTTAATGGAAATAAGATAATTACTACATCTGGTGGTGGAATGATGGTTTCTAATAATGAGGAATATACAAAAAAAGCTCTTTTTTTGGCTACTCAATCAAGAGAAGCTGAAAGACATTATGAGCATAAGGAGTTAGGATTTAACTACAGAATGAGTAATGTTGTTGCTGGAATTGGTAGAGGTCAGCTTAAGGTTTTAGATGAAAGAATAGCTAAGAAAAAAGAAATATATGAAGCTTATAAAGAAGATTTTAAAGACATCGATGATATAGAAATGATGAATATTTGTGGTTTTGGTGAGGCTAATTATTGGTTATCAGCATGTACTATAAAGAAGGGTTCTAAGATTAAGCCATTAGATATAATGGTGGCTTTAGAAAATGAAAATATAGAGTCAAGACCTGTATGGAAACCAATGCATTTACAACCATTTTTTAAGGATTGCAACTTCTTTAGTTCATTAGAAGAAGATAGTGTGTCGGAAGATTTATTTAATAGAGGTATATGTTTACCTAGTGACACTAAGATGACTGATGAAGATATAAAAAAGATAATAGAGATTATAAAGTCATTATTTTAAGTAGGTATTATTATGAAGAAAATATTATATATAACAACAATTAGTGATACTATAGATTCATTTTTAGTACCTCATATAAATTATCTTATAAATAAAGGATACAAGGTTGATTGTGCTGCAAGTGAGCAAATAAAATTTAGCGATGAATTAGTAAAAAATGGTGTTGAATTTTTTAATATACCCTTTAGTAGAAATCCTTTAGATATAAATAATATTAAAGCATTTATAAAATTAATAAAAATTCAAAGGGATAATAAGTATGACATAGTACATGTACATACACCTATAGCATCGGTGTATGGTAGATTACTTAAACTAAAGTTCCCTAATCTAAAAACTATATATACAGCTCATGGGTTTCATTTTTACAAAGGAGCACCAAAGAAGAATTGGATTATTTATTACCCTATAGAAAAAATAATGTCAAAGCTCACTGATACTATAATAACAATGAATGAAGAAGATTATGAGCAGGCTTTGAAATTTAATATAAAAAATACTTATAAAATTAATGGAGTAGGTATTGATTTAAGTCATTATAATCCTAAGTTATATAATAAAAATGAAGTTAGAAAAGAATTGGGTTTAAGAGATAATGATTTTGTAATAGTGATGATAGCAGAAGTAAATAAAAATAAAAATCATATACAGATGATTAAAGCTGTTGAAATATTAAAGAAAAAAGGTATCGAAGTTAAAGTAATTTGTGCAGGTAAAGGTCCATTATTAGAATATATAAAAGAAGAAATAAAGAAAAGAGACTTAGAAGAAAATGTATTTATGTTAGGATTTAGAAATGATATTCCTAAACTTATAACAGCGTGTGATATAGGTATGCTTTTATCTTATAGAGAAGGTCTTCCTAGAAATATAATGGAGCTAATGGCATATGGTAAGCCAGTTATAGGTACAAATATAAGGGGAGTAAGAGACCTAATAGAAGATAATATAAATGGAAATTTAGTTGAAATAAATGATTATGAGGAGACAAGTAAAAAAATTGAAACTTTATATAAAGACAAAGAATTAGTAAAAAGATTATCTATAGATACATACAATAAAATTGAAAAATATGATATAAAGTATGTTAAAAAATCAATAGTTAACATTATAGTAGATAAATAGAACTTAGAAAAATAAAGAGGTAAGAAATGAGAAAAAAGATAATAAGTCTAATTATACCTATCTATAATACCCAAGATTATCTTAAAGAATGTATAGATAGTATAATTAATCAATCATTTAGAGATATAGAATTAATTTTAGTTAATGATGGGTCAACGGATAATTGTTATAAAATATGTAAAGAATATGCTGAAAAAGATAATCGAATAAAAGTCATAAATAAAGAAAATGGTGGTTTATCAGATGCAAGAAATTGTGGAATTGATGCAGCTGAAGGAGATTATATTTTATTTATAGATTCAGATGATTTTATAGCAGAAAATTCTTTAAATAAAATAGTAAATACAATCCAAGAACAACCAGACGTAGATGTTATATTTTTAGAAGCAGTTAAGTATTTTAATTATAATAAAAAAACAATTACTTTACTTTCAGGATATAAAAAAGATTATATTAAAGATAAAAGTAAACAAGATGTTATGGATTTTTTAACAACTCTTCCAAAATTCCCTGCAAGTGCATGGGCTAAATTAATAAAAAGAGATTTGATTCTAGATAATAAGTTATATTTTATAAAAGGTATTACAAATGAAGATTTAGATTGGACTGTTAGATTATTACTTGCTGCAAATTCATTTAATTATTGTGATGCAGATTATTATTATTATAGGCAGCAAAGACCAGGATCAATAACTAATGAATTTTCATTAAAAAAATTCAAATGCTTATTTGACAATATAAAATATGTAGTTAAAATTGCGAAAGAAGAAAATTCGTGTTTATTTAGAGATAATATATATAACTTTATGGCATATGAATATAGTATTTTACTGTATGGATATTCTAAATTAAATAAAGAAAGTAAAAAAAAATTTAAAGAAGATATAAAATCATATTCTTGGCTAATGGATTATAGAGAAGAAAATAAGAATAAAATTATAAGGAAATTATATAAGTTTTTAGGCTTAGACATTACGTCTCAATTGTTGTATCTATATTTAAAGATAAGATAAAATATATTATTGATAAATACTTGTATTCAATTATAAATGGAGGTGAGAAAATAGTATGGAATATAAGGTTAGTATTATAGTTCCCATATATAAATCAGAAAAAAACATAAGAAGATGTATAGAAAGTATAATAAATCAAACGTATTCTAATATAGAAATTATTTTAGTAGATGATGGCTCTCCAGATAAGAGTATAGATATATGTAAAGAATATTCTAGTAGAGATACTAGAATTAAAGTAATTCAAAAACAAAATGGAGGGGTTTCTTCTGCAAGAAATATTGGTATAAAGAATGCTAAAGGAGATTTGATTTGTTTTGTAGATAGTGATGATGAAATAGATTGTTCTATGATTAAATATTTTATAGAAAAGTATAATGAAGGACTTTATGATTTTATATTTTCAAACTATACAAGTATAGTGAGTAAAGGATCTGAAGTTGCAACTCATAATTTATTGGTAAAAGAATTTAATGGAGAGATAACGGATTTCTTAAATGTATTTGAAGAATATTCAGTTAATAATAATTTATTAAATACACCTTGGGGAAAATTATATAGAAGAGATATAATTGAAAAAAATAAAATTAAGTTTCCTGAAGATATATCTGTTGGAGAAGATAAAATTTTTGTATTACATTATTTGAATTATTGTAAAAAGATATCATGTATACCAAAATGTTTATACAAATACTATGTTTATTCTAAATCAACTCTTTCTTCTAAACCTGTCTATTCAGATATTGATATCAATATTAGATATGATGCAGCTGAATATAAATATAACTTATTTAGAATAAATGATATTATTATCGATAAAGAAAAAGAGTACTCTAGACAACTATTTGAAACAATTATTTTAAATTTATTAAATAATATTAATTATACAAGTAATCAATCATTATCAAAGAAAATAGAAAGTTTAAACGTTATAGTACATAATAAAATAATACAACAAGAATGCAAAAAATATAGAGGATATGATCTACAAACTTTAATTATAAGTAAATGTATTAAATTTAAATTTACTTATGCTATATTAGTGTATTTTAACTTCAAGCAATTCTTATATAAAAAATTAAACAAATTATATAAAATAGTGAAAGAATACTTTAAAAGGTAGTAGTGAAAAAAGGATTTAAATATGAAAAAAGTTTTAATTATAAATAATAATTTATGTACTGGAGGAGTTCAAAAGGCATTAACTAATCTTTTGATTAGTATTAGTGACGAATATGATATAGACCTTTTTTTATTAAGAAATGAAGGGCAATATATAAATGATATACCTTCAAATGTTAACATAATAAATACTCCTAAATTTATGAGAATATTAGATTTAAGTCAAGCAGAATCAAAAAAACTAGGAAAATCATATTACTTATTAAGGGGGGGATTAGCACTATTTACAAGAATATTTAATAATAAAATACCTATTAAATTTATGTGCTATATACTAGGAAACATAGGTGAATATGATACTGTAATATCATATATGCAACCAAGACCTATAAAACAATTTTATGGTGGAACTAATGAAATAGCTTTGAAATGTACAAAAGCTAAACAAAAAGTATCATTTGTTCACTGTGATTTTAAAAATTATGGTGGGAATTGTGAATACAATAGAAAATTATATACTAAGTTTGATAAGATTGTTACAGTTTCTGATGGATGTAGAAATGCAATAGTAAGTGAAATACCAATAATTTCCAATAAAACATTAACAATAAAAAACTTTCAAAATTTTTCTGATATAACAAAGCAAGCAAATTCAGAAGATGTTATATATGAAAAAGGATATTTTAATTTAGTTACAGTTGCTAGAATTGCTAAAGAAAAAGGATTAGATAGAACTTTATTAGTAATAAAAAGACTTATAAATGAGGAATTTAAAATAAAATGGCATATAATAGGAGATGGAGAGGACTGGGATAGAATCAATAGAATAATTGATGAATTGAATTTAAGAGAATATGTAAAATGTTATGGAAATAAAGCAAATCCATATCCTTATATAAAAAGTGCTGATTTATTTTTACTTCCTTCATACCATGAAGCTGCACCTATGGTATTTGAGGAAGCTAAATGTATAGGAGTACCTATACTTTCTACAGAAACAATTTCAGCAAAAGAACTAGTTGAATTAGATGGAAGTGGTATTGTATGTGGAAATGATGAAGAAGAATTGTATAAAAATTTAAGATATATTCTAAATAATACTAAGCTTATAGAAGAGTTAAAAATAGGTTTACTTTCAAAAAGTTTTAATAATAATAACTCTTTTGAGAAATTTAAAACATTAATTAGTAAAGATAGGTGAAATAATGCAATTAGAAAATAATTATAAATTATTAAAAATAAATAAGGAACATTATTTAGGTAGGAGAAAAATGGTATTATTAAGCCTATCTTGTATATTTATAGCTATATTACTATATTTACGTGATGTTATTGATTTAAATATCAATAAAAATGTTTTTATGATAATTGTTTTTATAACTAATATATTTTTAGCAAAGATTGAGTATATAATTGCCTTTCAGTGTTTTTTAATACCGTTATATGTTGGTATACCAGGAAATTATATATCGTTAATATTTTTAAGTTTTTTACTATATGAGGCTCTTAAAAAGAATAAATTTAAGGTAAATATTTTACAACTACTTTTATTTTTATTAGTAATAATAATTGAAGTTTGGAATGCTAATGATAGCACATTTAATAGTGTTTTGTATTTTATATTTGAATTTATTATTATATTTATTTTAATAAACTTAGATATAAAAAATTATAATTCTAAATTAAATATTACTATATTTGGAATAGGAACTATAACTTTATGTAGTATTTTGTTAGG
>ERZ841116.265-NODE-265-length-44772-cov-16.645169_pt1 | contig 44772 bp, 45 predicted proteins | sample MGYA00519875_ERZ841116 | MGnify/ENA primary metagenome ERZ841116 (study PRJEB31850, sample SAMEA3708889) | human gut metagenome | biome: human gut; feature: human-associated habitat; material: faeces | place: China | collected 2014 ... | reverse complement strand
GGCCCCTTAGCTCAGTGGTTAGAGCAGGCGACTCATAATCGCTTGGTCGCTGGTTCAAGTCCAGCAGGGGCCACCAAATTTTAGCTTTAAAATCAAAAATTTAAGCCACTCAAATGAGTGGCTTTTTTTATTGATTATTTTGAGCCGGTGGCGTAGCCGCTAACTGCGCGCCAGTGAAGCCGTTCGGACACTCTCAGAGGCGCCAGGCGTCGCAATCAGACGCTCCACGGACTCCATCGTCACGAACGTACAGCTGCAGTCCACATTGGTACACTGGTGGTAGCGCTCTTTGGTATTTTCACTGAGATAGCGACTGGTACGCGCATGCGCTGAATGCTTGCACTTAGGACAATGAAACATGTACCCCTCCACTTGATTCACATTTTGTGAATCAATAATACCCAAAATAAAACCAATAGCAACTACATTACTCACTATCAACAGTAAATTTTTCGTCGCTGACGTTCAGCTCAAGCTTAAGCTGCGTGGTAAATCCGCTATCGTTGAGGGTATGCACCACCTCGCTGATGATCCACGCCTGCTCGTCAATGACGCGTTTAAAACCGTTTACCAGCACCGGCGTTTCGGGGAACAGATCGGCGCGTCCCAGCGCAAGATGGATGGAAAACTCCACGGTTCCCCGCTGAAGCGCGCGCCACTTCGCCTCTGCAGCCCTGAGCGCCTGTTCTTCAGAGGCATAAACCGTGGTGAGCTCAAATACGTTCTCCGCCGATCCCACCAGCCTCTCTTGCGGTTTCTGCTCCTTGCCTGCTGCTCCCGCTACCGGTGCGGCGGCATCCGGGTGCTGCAGTGCTTCTGTCTGCTGCCCTCCGGACTGACGATTAATACTCAATTGAGGATTTTGTTGTTTGGGGTCACGCGTTTGCAGCCATTTGGCCGTTACGCCGGAATAATTTTCACGGTCAGCTACGGAAAAAAGGTGCTTATCGCCATCCCCACGTTCAATCATCATTAAGGAAAGCGGAGTGCCGCTGGCCGTCACGGCCTGGCCCGCTTTCATAAAGATAATCTTCCCGGCTTTGATTGAAACAAATGCTCCATTACGTTCAGCAAGGCGGGAGAGGAAGGCCGCGTCTGTCTCCTGAGACTGGTCAATATGAGAGATGGCGATGGATGCAAGCCCCGACGCGACGCTGGCGGTCAACTGGTTACGCTGAGCGATGGTATCGACTATCGCGCCAATCGTCATGTCATGCCACGACTGTTCGCGCCGCACGTTTAGCTTTCCACGAAAATCTGCGCTGAATCCCTGGATGGTCAGCGTGTCCGGCGCGCCCCGGAAATGAATCGCATCAATCGTAAAGTCCCCTTTCTCCTCGAGCGGGGTTCCCTCCCATCCCAGCCATAAGGACAGCCTTGCCCCCCGGGCAGGCAAGTCCAGCAGCCCGTCGGAATCATCCAGCAGAATATCCAGCTGATCGGCTTCCAGCCCCCGTTTGTCGGTCATGGTCAGGCTGATAAGACGATGGCTGAAATTTTGCGTGATATCACGATCGTCAAGCTTAAGCATAAAATCAGGGGCGATTTTTCCACCCGCCCGGATATTCATTTCGGTGATCATCCCACCAGCCCTCCAATGCTATTCCGTGCGCTTTCCACCAGCTCTGAGGCCTGCGTTCGCAGGTCGCCAAACGTCGTCATCAGCGATTCGTCCACGCGTTTTAGCGACAGGGTAAACTCAATTTTTCGGGCGGTACCGTCACTGTAAAAATCCGAATGCGTGTGCGTGACTTTCTCAATGACAAACATGCCGTGAATGATGCCGGTACCGTCTATCAGCGGCCATGCCCGCCCCTCATTTGCCATCAGCTCAACCGCCTTGAGCGAAAGCCGCCCTCCCGTGAGTTCCGGGTAAAGTAAGCCGGAGAGGCTAAAGGATGTCTCACCTTCGCCAAGGTACTGCCAGGCTTTGGGTTTCCCGATGCGAGCGCTGGATGCCCAGCGGTAGTCTTTTGTGAATATCATTGACTGATACGGTAAGGTTCGTCGTTCAAAGACAAACAGCCCCAGCACCATTAACATTTTCTCTCTCCTCAACTATACATAAAGCTGGATTGCTGCCGTCTCGCTTTATCCTGTTCAATATTATCTATCGTCTCCCGGATTTGACGCGTCAGATCCGTTCCGGAGGCCGTGCCCCCCTGCAGCGTGATGTTATATTCGCTTTTACTCTGATCGACGTAAGAGCGTCCTCCAGTAGCGATGGTCGGCTGATACCCCATGCTGCCGCCAGAGATCCCCGCGCCCGGAATATAAGCGCTGCCCGCCGGTGAGGATGCCGCTTCTGCTTTTGCCGCAGCGGCGTCGAGATCGCCCGACTCGTTTTTGATAATACCGAGCTTCTCCAGCAGCCAGCTGGCCTTGCCGCTCAGGCTATTAAAGAGATCAAGCGGTGCCATTAACGCATCGCCCAGCGCCTGACCAAAAATCACGCCAGCGTTTTTACAGCCATCCAGCGTTTCCTGCGTCGCCTTGATCGGCGTAATCAAGTCGGTGAACCATTGCCAGATACCGCCCAGCTTCTCCGAGATAGAGTCAAACACCGCCATCACCGGTGAGAACAGCGCCCCCAGCGGTGCGAAAGCCGTCGAAAGCCCTTCCATCACTCCACCAAAGAAGGCGCTGATGGGCTCCCAGTATTTAAAAATCAGTAAGGCGCCGGCAGCAATCGCCGCGCCAAGGGCAATCACCGGCCAGCTAAGGGCACCCAGCACCGTCATGATGGCGCCGCCCACCACGCTGAATACCGTTCCCAACATCCCGGCTACGGTAACAACCATATTGACGCCTGTCAGAACCGGGCCGATAACCGTGCCTACGCCACCCAGTACGCCAGCAAACGCCTGTGCGCCGACAACGATGCTGGCGAGAGTCTGCGTCAGCTCAGGGTTGGCATTCACCCAAAGGGAGGCCGTGCCAAGCCAGCCGGTTGCGGTTGTTATCAGGTTGCGCAGAGCGCCATCCGCTTTATCAAATACATCAATCTTCAACCCGTTCCACGCGGCCTGGAATCGGTTGATATCGCCGTCAAGATTATCGGTCTGCACGGACGCCGCAATCGCGGTACTGCCTTTTGCCCCCTGCAACTGCTGGCGTTTTTCATCAAGCGATCCATCACCCGCAGCGGAAGCCAGCGCCCCCGCGGCTTTTATGGCATCCGGCGTCTGAACGTGACGCAACATCGCACTGAGCGCGTCCCCGGCGGCGGCGCCTTTCATCCCTTTTTCCGCCAGAACGCCCAGCAGCGCGGTGGTCTCTTCAAGCCCCATACCGGATGCATCCGCAGCGGGCGCAGCGGAGGTGACGGCCGCCACCATCTCAGCGAGGCTGGTATTTGAAGAGGTAGAACCGCGCGTAAGCACATCTGCGATGCGTCCCGCGTCCGTATCGGCCAGGCTATACGCGGCCTGCGTGCTGGCGATCATATCGGCCGCTTTAGCCGCGTCGACACTCCCCGCCAGGCTGAGGTTGACAGTTGGCGCGGTGGCCGCAAGCAGCCCATCGGCGTCATAGCCTGAACGAGTCAGTTCGGTTTGTGCCCGGAGGACCGTATCTGCAGGTACTCCGGTCCTGGCGCTGACCTCCCGCGCCTGCTGGCGAATCGCCTCAAGCCGGGAATCCCCCTTCGCCAGGCCAAGGTTTGCCTGAATGGCCGACATCTGCTTTTCAAAGCTGATGCCAGGCGCCATAAACCGGGACGTCTGGTCAAAGCCCGCTTTGGCCATTCCCACCCCCGCAGTCGCCAGCTGGTTCACCCGCGCGACAACGCGTTTGCCTGACTCGTAGCGGTTCTGAACGGCACTCAGTCTCTCCTGTTGCTGATTGACGCGGGCCAGCGCATCCCGCTGCCGGTTAAGCTGCTGCGTTTTTTCGCTGATGTGAGTTCGTAAACGACGCTCATCAGACGAGAGCGTGCGCGTGTTGACTCCCGCCTGAGCGAGTTCAGCGCGCTGACGCTGTAACGAGTAGCGTAAGCTGTTGTACTCAAGCTTAAGGTCGGCCGCCGATTTTCGGGCTGCAGTCAGCGCATCAGCCTGCGCCTGGCTGGGGTTTTGCGTGTTTTTAAACTGCACCGCCAGCGCCGCGGCCTGCTGTTTCGCCTGAGCAAGCGACTGCTCCGTCGTGGCGAGCCGGGCATTTGCTTTTCTGAAGCCGTTAATGCGCCCCGCCTGCTCATCGAGCGCCCCCAGCGCCGTCTGTGAATCACGGATATCGCTTGCGAGAGTGCGGCTCGCGTTATGGAGAGCGTTAAGCGGTCGGGTTGCCCGGTCGACTGCCTTAAGCAGCTCCTGAAGTCTGACATTATTACTCATGGTGGTTTCCGCTTCGCTGCAGCGCTTTTTCGCGCCATAAGAGGAGTTCGGTCACGCTCAGGGAGTACAGTTCTGACGGCGGCCAGTGAAAGATCACCGCGATATCCGCCATCAGATCGTCGACCGACAGGTTTTCGGGAAATTTCAGCGAGCCGAAGCCGGTGACAAAAAACCGATCACCTTACCTGCAAAAGAGAGCAGATCGCAGGCATCCAGGCGCGCGACCTCATGCTCGGTCAGTGCTGGTGAGGTCATTCGCGGCAGCACCTTGATCAACGCATCGACATCGGATTGCGCCAGCGACGCCAGCGATACCCCACGCAGGGTTCCCGCATTGGGTTTTGCAACGGTCACTTTTTCAATTTTTTGCTCGCCGCGCAAAACGGGGCTATCAAGCGTGACGATGTATGGATTTTCACTTTCGTTCATGGTGGTCTCGTTGATATTTTCCATTTCGATACTCTTCAGAAAGTTAACTTACCGGCCGGCGATCCCGGCCGGTTAAAGGGTTACAGGCCGATGGCCTTACGGTGTTCTGCCAGGCGATCAACGCCATCGACTTTCAGCACCATGTTGATGATGTCGATTTCAATGATCTCTTTGCCATCGATGGTCAGCTGGTAGTACGCGCATTCGGTGGACATCTTGGTGGTGCCGCTCTCGCCCTGCTTGTTTTCACCGCCATCAAACTCTTTATGACGGCCGCGCATGACGATTTCGACGGCGGAGATTTCGCCGGTATCATCGCGCTGATAAGAGCCGGTAAAGCGCAGAGGCACGCTGTCCGCGCCTGGAGAGGCATACTGTGCCCACAGCGCGGCGTCCGGCAGACCGCCAACGGTCCACTCCAGCGCCAGGGCATCATCGTCCAGGCCAAGGTCAACAGAGACCGAGCCCGGCATGCCGCCACCGCGATACTTCTCCAGCTTGCGGGTAAGTTTGGGTAAGGTGACAGACTCAACAACGCCCATATAACTCAGGCCATCGTTGAACATATTCAGATATTTCAGTTTGCGTGGTAACGCCATGCTTCAGCTCCTTAGCTATTAACCGAATCTGACAGGTCAGCCAGATAGGTATCGGTGATGCGCTGGCGCAAGGTCAGATTTTCCAGCGGCGGGACAGGGGTGTAGTCGTAATCGATATACAATTTCCCCGCTTTCAGGGTGGATGCATCGTTCGATTCAGGGTCATACCAGCAGGAGCCGTCAACGATATAGCCGTTGGTTTTGAGCTCGCGGAACTTGGCATTGATACCGGACACGATGTCGCGGATAAGCGTAGGGGTAATGGGTTTATCCATCGCCCATGCATGCGCTTCGGCCATGGTATCGGCCAGCACCTGTGCGGTACGGGTGTAGTTTTCAAAGACGAATAACGGATCGTCTGAACAGGTACGGTTGCCCCAGAATTTGAAGCCATCGTTACGAATCAACGTGGTGACACCGGCCTGGTTAAGCAGGTTGGCATCGGTCGCTTGCTCCTGCAGATCCCAGGAAACAGAGGCGCTTACGCCCGTGACGCCGTTGACGCCCACGTTCGACAAGGTTTTATGCCAGCCCATTGTCTGGTCGATTTTGGCGCGCAGGCCAAGGGCGCGAGCGGTCGCCCATGCCATCGTCGTCGCATTCGTGGTGGTATCCCATGCCAGAAAATCAGGGTGGATAACCATCAGCTCGCGCTGGCTGAAGTTTTTGCGGTACTCGATCGCGTCAGAAATGGTTTTACAACCCCATGCGCTGACATAGCCGAACGCGCGCAGGCTCTGGCACATTGCGGCCAGTGCGGTTGCCACTTCCTGAGAGTCCAGCCCCGGTACGCCGAGAATACGCGGCTTAACGCCGGTGACCGTTTTCGCGGTCAGAAGCGCCTTCAGGCCGGTGTATTTGCCGTTTTCGTCGGTAGTACCGATGATGTTAGAGATAGTCTCTTTCTGCGCCGCTTCAGGATCTTCCGGGTCGTCGATACCTTCGGCAACACGCACAACCACAACGACCGGCTTGCACTGGTCAGCGATAGCCTGGAGGGAAGCGGACAGCGTCCCCTGTTTACCAGCTTTCGCAATGGCGGATTGCACATTAGTAATGAGCACGGGCTCGTTAAGAGGAAATGTCTGTTCGTCAGCATCGCTGGCCGTACAGACCATGCCGATGATTGCCGTCGAGACGGTGGAAATAGTGCGGGTGCCATCGTTGATTTCAATGACTTCCACGCCGTGGTGATAGTCGCCCATCCGTTTAACTCCTTCGTTTAGTGGTGAGGCTATTGTCTGCGGAGAGCGTGATTGATGCGACGAATTGGGGTTGGGGAAAGGATTACACAACAAACGAAAAACCCTCCGGATGGAGGGTTCTGGTTATTTCTATTTTTAAGATTAACTTACTGAGGAAGAGCAGGAAATTTAACGGGTAATACAGTGATATCACAGGCTTCCAGTTCTTCAATATAATCAAGCCAGGCGTTTAATGTCTTTAATTGTGACTCGGTCAGTGTTCTACCTGCCATTAATTTGGTCTGCGGAACAACTATTTTTTCTCTTGCCTCGCTAAGTAAGCGTTCAAACTGCTCTTTGGTCTGTTTAATCAGCTCTTCCTGCGAATAGGTGAATGGGATGATCTTATCGCCATCGAATACCCAGCGTTTTCCTAAAACAAAAAAATCATCCGGCACACTGTTTTTTTCAATTTCCGAGACTGATAAATTTTCCGGAGCCAACATGGATGCATCCCAGGAAGCTGCAACAATATTGCCTTTGCCATCAAACATAAATTTCAAGGTGGTCGCCGAAAACTTACCCTGAGATCCATACCAGTCGTTTCCCTCTTCGTCGGTGAATACCATGATAGAAAATCCATCAACTTGTTTTGTCATTGCAGTGAAATTTTTCATTAACATTGAATAATTCTCCTTATGCAAAGGCCACAGTAACCCATGAGCCGCCATTAATCTGATACTGCAACGGACGAAGACGAATCCAGTAATTTGAACTACCCCGGTCAGCCCATGATGTCATCACCCCGCCAGCCATGCGCTCAGTATTCCCACGCTCGTTATATTCGGCAGATGCACCAAAACGAATTCCCGTTACATAGCTACCTTTTGCCTGATATCGTGCTTCGCTTTCTGCCTTCGCATACGAATCCCCCACCTTTGCCAACGTGACAACAGCGTTACTGGCTTCATGCCTCATGTACGGCCTTGACGCATCACCATTCGCAAAGCCAGCATAAGAGACACTGTCGCGAAGCAGGAAGCGCGTATCTGCTAGCGTTTTGGTATAAAAACGACCATCAAAATTAGCAAAATTGCCCGGTATAATTTGTCCTGGCGCAGAAAAATTACCGCTGGTATCCCATTTATAGTTAACGTCCTGACCGCCACTACCTTTCATGTGAAGATGCCAGGAAAGAAGGGTATCGGAGACAAGAGAACCCATGGAAAAAGCCCACGAATTGATCCCAGTAATACTTGCCTGCTGTTTTAACACTGGATGGTATTCACTCGATCCAGTGGTTGAAAAGGTGTTATAAAATGGTGCTTTTGTTTTGTACTGTTCTACCCATGCGTAAACACCACTATAACTTGCGGTAATCTCCTTCGAGGCATAAATGGTGTTACCTACAGTAAGCGGTGTTTCAGATTGCAACGCCCCGGTTTCAAGGCTAACCCGTAAAGGACGCAGAGCATTATAACCGCCGTAAGCATCGCCCTTATTGGTTAGCATCAGATAAAGATTATAACCATCGTTACGCCAGAAACAGCCATAGTCTCCATATGCAATTCGATAACTATTGGGTGAAAGAGATTGTACTTCCCCGTTTGAACGTAAAAACCCGCTAAATTGCCCCGCGCCGTTAGTTTGAAATAACAACGAACCATCTTTATTTCGCTGTGAGTAAAAATGGTAGCCAGTGTCATCCCCCAGTTCAACTACAGATGGCCGGTCTACATTACCCCAAAGGCGCAGGGCTGCATTCTTATCAGAGGTATTAGAGGAATAAAAAGAGAATTTTTTCATATTCCCCGCATAAAACCCGCCAAGTTGCGAGGTAATATTACCCCTCACTCTCAGGCCTGTACTCGCGCTAATCGCCAGTTCCTCCTGTGTATCGGTATTACCTGTTGCCAGGCGATACTCAATACCCTGCACGGTTTCATGCCAGATAGTATCTGATGCTCCGCCACGCATTTTACGCAGATAATTTTTATTGCCTGTCGTAGCGTTAGAAAGTGCGGTTAAGTTATAGGTTGACTGTGCTATAGAGTCTTGATTCAACGTTCCGGTCATACTGTCGCCTGACTTGCTGACTCGCTCGCTAGCATTTTTATTGGCAGCAACGGCGTTATCGTTTGCGACTTTAACCGCTTTCGGCGTCGCCGCCAGCACCTCAGAGACACTATCAATAGCGCTGCTTAGCTGGACAATTCCTTTGCGCGCAGTTGTCGCATCCACCGCGGTGTACTTACCATTTGCCAAATCGTACGCCGCCTTCACCGCTTTCGGCGTTGCAGCGAGCACCTCGGAGGCGCTGTCGATTGCGCTGCTGAGTTGTGTAAAACCCTTAGCGGTAAGGGTCGCGTCCGGATGGCGCCGCGACTGTTCATGCTCCGCGAGCTTACCGTCTACATAATCCTGCGTCGCCATCACCGTTGAGGTGTCAATCGTCAACTCAACCGAAGAGATATCGCTCACCATAATGACCATACGTACAGTCTGTGCGCGTCCCGAGCCCTCTTCCAGCTTGGGCTTGTAACTTTCTGCCATATTCCCGACCGCAATCAGCGTCCCGGTATCGTCATACAGCCCCATCTCGCGCATCCAGAAACCGCCAACCTCAGGAGGAATCAGCAGCTCCGCCACGACATAGTTTTTATTCTTTTTGTCCTGGCTAATTTTATTCAGCGCATGCCGCCAGACTTCATTGACGAGTTTCGTCTGGTTTGCGTTTGGCGCAGGCAATGTACCGCCACCGTCACCTACGGCCATCGCCGTAAAGTTCACTTTCTTGCCGTTCGGGACGGTCGCGGCAGCCAGTTTTTCGGCACCGGCTTTGGTGATAACCGTTTTATATTTCACTGTCATTGTGCTCTCACTTATCCGGGATAAACCGTGATGATGTCGCCGTCATAGCTCAGGGCACCGGTGTAGAGATATCCCGGTATGTCCTGGATGATATTCAGGCCAATAAGGTGGCGGCTGGCAGGCTTTGCATCAGCAATAAGCCTCTCCATTTCGTAATACATTTCCTCGGTGATGCCCGTGTCTAAGACGCCGATATCAAGGCGAAAGGTGCCAGGCGGATCGTTGGTTTGCCACCATTCGGTGACGTTGATCAGATAGCCAAGCGGTTCCACCACACGACGCACGGCGCCAATCGTCCCCTTGTGGGCATGAATAAACCACGCCGCGCGAATCACATCCCGCCTGGTGGCTTCCGGCCAGTTCTCATCCCAGCGATCAACCGAAAACGCCCACGCCAGCCAGGGCAGCAGATTCGCCGGGCAAGTGTCCGCACTCCAGAGATGTCGCAGCGGAACAGGCGTATTTTCAATGTCTGCACAGGCGCGCGCGGCCGCCACCTCAAGAGATGACGAACCAACCGGTAAAAGGCGGGTATTACTCATCGTTCCCCCCCACGGTTACGCTGTAGTGGCTGCACCATGAGGCCTGAGTTTCATCAAGTACAATGTCAGCCGCGGGCGCGGTCAGCTCTACGCGTTGCACCCCTTCAACATGCAGTGCCGCGTAAATGGCGGACTTGCGAATATCGCGTCCAAGCCGATGTTGAGCCGTGATATAGGCCTGTAACCGGGCTCTTGCCGCGCTGAGTACAGGTTCACTTTCAGGGCCGGGAAAAAGGAAAAGCGATGCCTCAATTCGGTAGTCAACAATGTTGGCCGACTGGACGGTCACACGGTCGGCAACGGGCCTGACGTCCTCATCGTTCAGCGCATTGCGAACAACGGCGAGCAGTTCCTCAGAAGCCACGCCGTTATTCTCCCGGGAGAGCACAGAGACCGTGACGTTCGCCGGCTGTGGACTGATAACGGAGATATCCGCCACCCGGCCATCTGCACTGCGACCGTGGAACTGATAAGCGCCCGTCGAACCGGCCACGCTCAGCCCTTCCGGCGCTTGCTGGATGCGCAAACGAAAGTCGGTATCAGACTCCATCACAGCTGGCGTGGGCGGAAACGTCGTATCGTCGGCGGGGGTAATGACCAGACGCGCAAGGTTAGCGTTAGCCCCAAGCTGGTCGAGATCGCGGCCGGCAGCGTAGGCCAGCATGACCGCACGCGCGGCCTCGTTCACGCGCTGACGCCACATGACCTCCCGATAGGCGTTCTCCTGCAGCAGCTTCACAATCGGCTCTGATTCCAGCGTCAACGTCCGTGCAATCGCCTCTCGCTCCTCTTCCGGATAGAGCGAGACAAAGGTGGCCTTTCGTTCTGCCAACAGCGTTTCATAATCCACCTCCTCCACGACATCAGGCGCGGCGAGCTGGCTCAGATCAACAATAGCCATAGCGTTTAACTCAGTGAAATGGTGATAGAAAAAGATTGTCCGGAAGTCGGGCGCGTGCCGGTGATATCGACATACAACGTCCCGTCATTCTCCGAACGCTCGAAAGTGATGGCCGTCAGGCTGATCCGCGGTTCCCATTTCTGGATAGCGGAATAACATGCCGCCATGATTTGCAGACGCAGCGCAGGGCTCTGTGGCCTGTCGATCATCGCCGCCAGCAGCGAGCCGTAATCACGGCGCATAACCCGCGAGCCGACAGGCGTCACCAGAATATCGCGCACGCTCTGCCGGATGTGTTCTGCCTCTGAAATGCTGAGCCCGGTCTGCCTGTTCATCCCCCTGTAACGCACCGTCATTGTGTCCCCTTAGTCCAGCTTCCGCCGCTTTGCACACTGCCGTGCGCGTGGTTGTCCACCTGCACCCCGTTGGAGGTGAATTGACCGCCGGAATGCGCAATATTCCCGGCCATTACCCCGCCCTTCTGCACCTCAAGCGAGGCGGTAATTAACTTGTTGGTACACACCACCTCAGGCGTATCCAGCGTGATGCGGGACGTTGACGTCACCCGCACCTCCGGCACGGTGGCGGTCAGCGATTCAGAGGCGGTAATGTCGGCTGTTTTAATACCTGAAACCGTCAGCGCCCCGCGTTCGGGTTCGTACTCGATCACCGCGCCGTCAGGAAACGAGACGTGGAACGCATCAGGCGAACCGGACGGCGCCGGATGGTCGTCCGAGAAAATACCCGGTAGCACAAAGGCGGTATCGAGCTCGCCGCCGATGGCCAGCAGCAGTACCTGTTCTCCCTCGGAAGGGGCCCACCACACGCGAGAACGTCCCGCACGACAGGTTAGCCAGTTCAGCCAGGTGGTTTTCATCCCGCCGGTCTGCACACGACAAAGCCCTCTGTTGAGGTCAACATCGGTTACAACACCGATACGAATAAGATTGCGGATCGCGCGAGCGATGCCGTTCATGGAAGTTAGCGTATTCATAAGAAGAGAATGCCGTTCAGAAAGAACGGCAGCAACGAGACGGGGTTTGGTGCGGGATGAGACAACAAGCAGGCAAGACAACAGACCGCAGGCGGCCCTCAGCGCGGGGAAATTACGCCTCCCACTCGCTGACCAGCTCCCCGTTGATGTATAGGGCCTTCGGACGCGTGACGGGCTCCGGCAGCGGCGGTTCGGGGGAATACGTTGCGTGCAAACCGCCCTCTTCCTGAGAAACAAGAATGCGCTCGGTTAATTGCACTTTGATGCTGATATCCATCGTATCGTCATCGTTTAAAACGATCGTGAAGGAACAGCCGTTTTTGCGGCCTTCATCGAGGGTAAAAATGTCCGGCTGGTTTTCCCCAAGCCAGGCCACTACCGGGACGAAAACGCCCTCGCTGTCGCCGGAGAAGCTGCTGACCTTCGCATTCAGCTCATAGTGCTTTTCAAAGGAGAGCGAGGAGGCCAGCCGGGCATCGATATTGCCGCTGCCGACCGACATCTGCAGCCGATCCGGGTTTGCTTTCAGTTGGGGAATCGCGTCAATTAATGCCTGACGCAGGCTCTTGAGTTTGTGCATCGATTTTATCCTGACAGTCTTTAATGGTTTCAACCTGCAGCGCGCAGGCGATAAGGGCATACTCAAGCCTGCGAATATCTGCGCTGAGATCGCCGTTAGTGGCGGGTTCGCTTCCCGGCATCGGGCAGCGGCTCACCTTCGGGCAGGCGTTGTAAACAATGGGCTGCAGAGGCGCAGGCGGTGCGGGTGTGCAACCGGCGGACAGCATCAGGCAACTGAGTGGTATACCAGCGGCGTAACGCGTCATTTTCATTGAGTAATCTCCCGATAGTCGCTTCCCGTCTCGCGCGTTCCTCACTCGCAGTGAGCAGTTCTTCACGAAGCCTGACCTGAGCGACTTCATGTGTTCGGGCAACCCGTTGCGACAGGGAAAGCTGTTGGTTAAGCGTGGCGAGGGCGTTTTTTTGTTCACTGGCAACCCGGTTCGCGCTGGCTAAGGAACGGGACAGCGTCAGGTTGTCATGCCGAAGCCACAGCGTGATAGCCAGCAGACCGGCCAGCAACAGCATCAGGACTTTCACGGCAGCCCCTTCATGCACCAGGCCTTCTCGCGGATACGACGATTTTCCAGCCCGGCATTTTTAACGCCATTCACATATACCCAGCGGGTAAGTTGCCCGCATGCCTGCGACCACTGTTTACGCTTAATAAACGACACCAGGGTCGAACGGCAGGCGGCGCCCGTGCCAACATTAAACGTGAAACTCACTAGCGCGTCGTAGACCCGGGGTGGCATCTCAACCGACGCGCACGCTGCCAGCCGACGTTCAACATTGAGCACATCAGCGACCAGATTTACCGCTGCCTCACGCTCGGTAATATCCCGTGCAGGCACAACGTTTGCCGTGTGGCCAATGCCAGACGTCCACACGCCAGCGCTACACCGGTAGGGCGAGAGGCGACATCCTTCGAGATCGGCAATCAACGCCAGCCCATCAGGGGACGTTTTCAGTAACCGAAAGTCAGGTATCAGCACCGCCAGGGCCAGCACGCCGGCGACGCTGCAACGCTTAATGATTGAGTTCACGAATACTCTTCTTATCGAGTCCAAGAGACTGGAGATAGCGCCAGGTTTTTCGTTTGAACCAGTAATTCGTCAGCGCGGTAAAAATGGCGCACAGACTTCCCACGTACAGCGCGACTTTTTCAGGAGACATCGCCCCGAACCAGGCCAGTGCCACGGCCAGCCAGTAGGCGATAAACGTGGTGATTTTCTCCAGGCTCAGTCCCATAGGTTTACGGATTCTTTTGTGGGGGCGCTATCAACCTCCGGCATCTCTACCGGCGTGCCATGAGGCAAGATAACGCCTGATTCGGCGAGGCCAGAATTGGCCTTCAGAACGGCTTCAACGACGCCTGCCGTGCGCCCATAAAAACGGGCGCAAATGGCATCAAGCGTGTCCCCCTGCATTGCATAGATCTTCATCAGACGCTCCCAACATCCGGTTTTCCAGGTACTGTAGAGTTTCCTGGGCCAGCGGCTTTTTCGCTATCGATGAGAGATGGGCAATCCCGGACACAACAGACCGTCCGCGAGCAACAATGCGCGGTTTAAGGGAAACGCAAAATCTGAATGAAGTGTTCGTTCCGGGTAATGACGCAGGGCTAGCGCCAGCTTTCATCTTCCCAGACTTCCCGGAGAATAGAATCCAGCGCCTCGCGATCGGCCTCCCTTTCAAGCCCCTGGAGCTCAACCCCCGTTACCGACCCTATTTTCACGGTTACCCGCGATGAGGGAAACAAGGCTCCTATCCTGCGGGTCAATTCACACTGAAATGCCTCAACGATGGACTGGCCAATCAGCTGATCTTTATCGAGCGTGATGTTCACCCGAACATTGCTCTCTTTTTTGATTCGTTCCGGAACAGGCGATGCCGAGAAAACAACGGTGAACGCGTTGTTCTTGATTAAATTTCCCCGCGCAATCTCAGCAATTAAATTCAGGGCAATTTCACGATCTCTCTCCTGACACGTTCCTTCTGTCGTCAGTCGCGCAATCATCTCGACTCGTTCAATCATGACTTGCTCGTTCAACTCTCTGTCCACACAACCTCCACCACGAGATACTGTATAAACATACAGTAGCACGTATTCATAAAAAGAGTGAAGCGAAAAATCAGAACACTTTACGGTATGTACATGATATCGATGGAGATTAGCATGCTCGCTGGGTTAACAGATCCGTTAAATGCCCAATACGTTCAAGGATTTTCCGCCTCTTTTCCTGATAAGAACACGCTGCCGGAAATAGCGCTCCGTCAGCTGCGCCTCGACACCATTTGGTGTGAAAGCGGCTGACGCCGCCCGCCATAAGATGCAGCGCCTCGGCACGGCTAATGACGATCCCGGTGGCGAGGCGTATCTCGTCAATCACCCTCTCAGGTATCCCGTTCTGTGGATCCCGCTCATAGACAACGGGGGTTCTCGCGCCGGGCCGAACGCGTTTGATGCGTTCGGTTAATGCCCGTCTCGCACGCCGGTTAAGGGGCTGTGAGAGATCGTTCACCGTACAGTTATTGACAGAACTCCGAGAGAGCACGAGAACATCCTGACGATCCACGGCCCGCTTCGGCACAATTTTCCACTGCGTGAGCCGGGTTAAAATCGGGCTGCCCGCGCCGACGGCGGAGTCGTACACGCCGCGGATGCAGATCGTTTCCTCGCCGTACTGGTTAAACCCGACGCGCGGCGCATACAGCGTGCGTACCTGTAAATCATCGCGACGGACAAATGGCCCGCCCTGCGCGGTGACGTAACCCGCCCAGTCCCCAGCGTCGGCAGCTTCATGGACAGCGGCAAACTCCACGCTCAAACCGCGCACGGCCTCGTTATCAGCCAGACGGCGCAGCTCGCGATAGACCGTGACCGGCGCCCCGCCGATAAACTGAAACTGGCGAATGTGCCAGCGTCCCGCCCAGGCTGAAACAGCAGAAGCCGTCTCCTTCAACAGCCCACCGCTTTCATAATCGGTCTCACCATCGAGCGCAAAGCCGTCGATATTCTTTGAGATGTATTTGGCAACATAGCCGGTCGCGCTGCCCTTCAGGGGATCGATCGCCTCCGCGTGAAAACGTGCCTTTCTGGCACTTTCGCTACGCAGTTCTGTGGCCTCTTCCCGACAGGCATAATCATTCATAATTTGGCGAACGTGTCCGACATCTTCCGGCAGCATAAACATCAGCATGTGCCAGTGGGGCGTGCCGTCGTGATGAGGTTCCGCAACGCGGATACCAAAAATTCGGCGCCCCTCACGGTGCAGCTTTGCGCGGATGCGCGCCCACAGACGGGTGAAGTAGCTTTGCGTATCCGCCGGGCTGGCCCCGTTCCACTTCGCGTTGGGGTAGCCTGATTTCACCGTCGCGTGATATGCCGAAGGCGCGGTTAAGGTATAGAACTCGCCCACATAGCCCAGTGCCTGGCAGATATTTTCAAACCCGCGAATGCGGGTCATCAGTTCACAGCGACGTATCGCCGGGTTAGCGACCGAGGTATCGATTTTTTCAATCAGGCTGATGCGGTTGCCCTCTTCATCTTCGAGTTCCATGCCCTTAAGAAATTCACGGGTGCGGCGCTTCTGCTCGCGCCATTCGGTCACGCAGCGCTTGCTCGCATAGGCCGTTCTCATTTTGCTGACGTTGCCAAGGGCAATCTGTAAATGCTCGCGCCAGGCAGCCGCAATCCGACGCAATCGTCCGCGCCACCACGTCTCTGAAAACAGGCGGATCACCGCTGCAGCAACATCGTCTTTGTTGAAAAACGTCTTCGACACCCGTTCCCAGTGTGGAGGTGACACCTTGAACTGCCGGGCGATCAGGCCGGCGCGCTGATACCAGACGTAAAGCGTCTGGTATTCACCCAGGTCAGCATCATTTATATTCGCCAGCTCACCGCGAATAAAGCTGGCGATATCTGCGGCCAGCAGGTCGATATCCGCGCGGGACATATCCGCAAGTCGGTTAAAGCGTGCAACCAGATCAACCATGCGGGAGGCAAGATATTGCTGAAGCGGAGTGTCGAAATAGCCGTCAAACACGGCCCTGGAGACCATGTCATGCAGGCCTGCGCAAGCATAGCGTTCAGAGACCAGCCGCAAACGGGGTAACATCCTGTTGCAGAAGCGGACCAAAAAGGCATTGGCCTGCGGGCTGCCCTGACGCTGTTCGAGGTCATCAACCGTGCGCCAGACGTCGAAACGCACGCAGTCAGGTTGCAGGGAGAGGGCAATCCTTGCCTCCCGTAGCGCCGCGAAAAAACGATCGCGGCGCTGCTGCTGGGCATGGGAAAGGTAAGGGCTGGCAATGGCCGACCGTGGAGCATTCCACGGATACGCAAATGACGTAGCCAACTCACCCTCCCCGGATATGTTTATTTTTCATCTCCGCAATCTCCTGGCAGGTGATGCACAAGGCCACACCAGGCACCACCATTCGGCGCGCCTCCGGTATCGGGGCCTCGCAGTCCTCGCAAAGGAAACGCGAGGGCGTTGCTGGCCGTCTGCGGGCGCTATTAATGTGCCGCTCTCTGTCTTCCTGCTCGCGCGCTTGCGCAAGATCGATAAAATCGGCCATCAGTGCAGCTCCTGGGATTCACGTTCGTAGCGGGCCGCCTCGTGGCACAGCAGTTCGGCAACGTCTTCTCCGCTCATGCCGGTTTTATAGATATGGCTTGCCAGCGCCTCCAGGCGCAGGGAGACCGCGAGGGCTCGCGCGCAGCGTTCCTCTGTTTTTGCCTCCGCCAGCAGGCGTTTCAGTTCCTCACTTCCGGTCGGATAAGGGCGGTTTTCACTGTTTCGCATCACGCGTTCTCCTTAAATTCAGGCAATAGAATGCCCGGCGGGTTTACGCCATTAGGTTTGTGGTTGGGTTATATCGGCATGGTCAGCCGTTCAGGAAATAAACTCACGACAGCACGAAAATGGTTCATGGCATTAATCAGCGCCTTTTTCTCCTCTGTCGTCAGCTCACTGATATCGCACTCATGACGGGCGACGGGTAATCTCGCCAGGAAAAAGATGGCGGCCAGCGCCCTGCCATTCTCCTCAAAACAGGGATCGCGCTTATCGCGCATCTCTGCCATAAACCGTGCCAGCTCTTTTCCGCTATCGTTCCCGTATCGGGCACGCAGTTCTGCGATGTGGTTAAGCCCGTTAAGACGAGCCCCCACGCTGAGTGGAACGCTTGCACGGGCAGCCTCTATCGCCATATCTCCCCTCGCGTAAATTCACGCACGCCAGTGCGCTGAAAACGGGCAGAGCACGGTTTTTTCCGCCGTTTGATGATTGCGATTTCAGATGCCATGCTGCATGATTCCCATTTTGATAATGTCTGCAATCAATAGTCTCTGTTTGCCAACGTCTGCTGCTGATTGCTCGAATTTGCAATGATATTAATACCCAGATGAGTATTAGTAAACACTCAAAGGAATATATTTTGATCTTAGATTCTCAAGTGAATAATGAAGAGTTACTCGATAGAATCTGTCAGGTATATGGTTTCACGCAGAAAATTCAGCTGGCACGCCACTTTAATATCGCCGCCAGTTCGCTTCAGAACCGCTACGCACGCGGTACCATCTCTTACGACTTTGCGGTTCAGTGCGTGCTGGATACCGGCGCCAGCCTTCGCTGGCTGATGACCGGACAAGGTGCGCAATTTGAAGGTAACCCCGCGCCGGGCGATCCTGTGTCAGTCTCCACATTCACACTCAGTGATGGAAGACTGGAAGAAAATACCACTTTGAGTATTGATTCTACTTTCTTTAGTAAACCACTGGCGCGCGGCATCGCCGTCCGGGCGGAAGGTAAGCTGCACTTTATCGAGAAAGAGGCATCGTTAACCGACGGCGTGTGGCTGGTTGAGATTGAAGGCACCGCCAGCATCCGCGACTTAACGCTGCTTCCGGGTAAAAAACTCCACGTGGCGGGCGGCAAAGTGCCCTTTGAATGCGGTATCGACGAGATAAAAACGGTGGGTCGCGTGGTGGGGATTTACAGCGAGGTGAGCTGAGGGCGGTTAGTAAGCATTCGCCGCCAATGGGGGCGCTCGCTTGCGGGCAGAACACGGATAAAGTGAGCGCGACACAACCGCTCATTAAAGAAATCCCCCATCGCGCCGATCATCATCCGTGTGTATTATTTCCTGTAGCGTTGCCCACAACTACCCTTAACTCAAATACTTAAGCGCCAAAGCGAAAGGCATCATGAGCACACCGATCAAACGGCTAGAAATCATTAAAAATGCCATTGAACTGGAAGATGACGACATCATCCAGAGCCAGCTGACACGGCTGAAGAATGAAGCGTTTGACGATGAGCTACAGGCAATCGTCGTGGCGCTTGAGCAGAAGAATTACACCGCCGCCATCAGGGCCATTACCGCCTGGCTGCAGGGCCAGCGCGCCATCACCCCGTGGCGCGACCCGCAAGTGGCAGCCAGCAAGCTGGAGCTGAAGGCGCTGGAAGAGCGTCTGCGCGATCTCATTGACCGCCGCAACGCGCGGGTGCAGCAGCTTGATGAGTTCAACGATCTCTATTTCTCCCGTCTGGGTCCCCTGATGCAGCAGATCCTCGCTCTGCGTAAAACCCTGGCGGAGCTGAACCTGCGTCGTCAGCAGGCGGAGGCGCGTCGTCGCGAGGAAGATTACCGTCGCTGCCAGCGCTATATGGCGCAGGCGGTAGAGGTGCTGGCGACGCTCACCCAGCGCTGGCGCGATCTGCCAGCCGACTCCGTGCAGGCGGCTGAAGCGCGCAAGCATCTGGAGCAGCAAAGTAATCTGATTGCTAATCTGCTGGCCGAGGCGCTGGAGCTGGAGAGCGGCTTAACGCGCGAAGAGGAGCCTGCTCGCCAGGCGCGTGACGAAGCCAACGAAGAGTACGAGAAGTATCGCGAGCAACATCACGATGTCGAAATGCGGCTGCGCAAAGGGAAGCTCCTCTCTGAAGAAGATCAGAACGAACTCAAGCGTCTCTGGCGGCAGGCGAGCAAACTCTGTCATCCGGACCTGGTGGCGGACGACCTGAAAGAGGAAGCCAACGCGATGATGGTCCAGCTCAACCAGGCCAAACAGCGTGGCGACGTCAAGGCTATTCGCTCGCTGGTCGCCCGCCTGCAGCAGGGCTTCGAGCCGCTGATGGCCAGCGACAGGCTGAACGATCTGGAACGTATCCGCAAAAAAATGGCGCAGGTACGCGAGCAAATCGACACCTTAGTGAACGAGCTGGCGGAGCTGGAGAAAGAAGAGTCCTGGCTGCTGGTGTCGTCGCTGAGCAATATGGAGGCGTACTTTGCTCAGCAGGAGAAAGCCCTGCACGAGGTTCGCGCCTCGCTCGAACACCAGGTGAACGAAGCGCAGATGGATTCAGCAGCCTGATTATTTAGCGTGCCAGTAGGCGCTGGCACGCACCAACTGTTGATCAATCGCGTCAGTGTCAAACTGACGGCTCAGGCTTTTTACTACCTTTCCTTCCCCGGTCAGCCAGATAAAGTACTCTTCCGCCGGAACGGTCAACGCCGCCAGACGATCCGCCACCGCCTGCTCGCTGTGGCCCACTACCCAGGTGATGTCGACGTCGCTCAGGTGCGCCAGATAGTCCTTATATGCGTCGTTCCCGACCGTTACTACCGCGTGAATTTCTGGGCGAACCGGCAGTTTAGCAAGACTCTCTAAGCGTCGACGTAGCGCAGGCATACCGGATTCATCACACACGTACAGTTGCCAGGCGTAATCTTCCGGCACCACCAGCGAACCGCGCGGCCCACCAATGGTCAACGTGTCCCCCGCTTTCGCCTCAACCGCCCAGTTGCTGGCAATGCCGCCGTCATGAATGAAGAAATCGAGCACCAGTTCATGGCGAGACTCATCATACAGCGGCGTATAGTCGCGCGTCTGCGGACGCACGCCGTCGCCCCAGTCGATGCCTTCATCAGTCACCACGGGCGGCACAAACACCGCCCCCGGTGCCGGGAAAAAGACTTTGGTGTGGTCGTCGAAGCCGCGGGAGCTAAACCCCTCCAGCGCCTCGCCACCTAATACAACGCGCTGGAAACCCGCGCTCACGCGTTCCACGCGGAGCACCGTCAGCTCGCGAAAACGCAGGTCATTACGAACACGCTGTGGGTAACGGGTAGATGCCATTTTTAGCCCCTTCTCTGATGAATACGATATATCTAAATTAATTTTTAAATGATAATGATTACTAATCAGTAAAAAAGCAAGATCTTTTAGATTGCATCTGAATATATCTTAGATATAGTTTAGATATATCAAATTGAAGGAATTACTATGCGACACGAACATGATGGCGGCGGACGCCGACCGCGCTTTTTCGGCCACGGCGATCTGCGGCTGGTGATTCTGGATATCCTGACCCGCAATGCGAGCCACGGCTATGAGCTGATCAAAGAGATTGAGAACCTGACCCAGGGTAATTACACCCCGAGCCCTGGGGTGATCTACCCGACGCTGGATTATCTGCAGGATCAGACCTTTATCACCATTACGGAAGAAGAGAACGGCAGAAAGCGAATTGCGATTACCGTGACGGGCCAGCAGTGGCTGGATGAGAACCAGGAACAGCTTGAGCACATACAGGCACGCATCAAAGCGCGTTCTGTCGGCTTCCAGCTGCGCAAAAACCCGCAGATGAAGCGGGCGCTGGATAACTTTAAAGCGGTGTTAGACCTGAAGGTGAATCAGGGAGAGCTCAGCGACGCGCAGCTTAAGCAGATTATCGGCGTCATTGACCGCGCGGCGCTCGAGATCTCCCAGCTGGATTAAGCCGGAGCGTGTTCGCTCACGCGGAAGACGCGTACCAGCTCTTTCAGGTGCATCGCCTGTTCGTTAAGCGATGCCGCCGCGGCGACGGACTCCTCCACCAGCGCGGAGTTCTGCTGGGTGGTGGCATCAATCAGGCCAATCGCGCTGTTAATCTGCGAGATCCCTTCCGTCTGCTCATGGCTGGCCTGGCGGATCTCACGCAGGATGACGTCCATCTCTTCCACGTTGCCCACCATCCCGTTGATCAGCGCGCTCGCTTTTTCCACCAGGTTCATGCCGTCCTGGGTCTGACTGGTGGAGCTCTCAATAAGCTCACGGATTTCGCTGGCCGACGACGCGCTCTTCTGGGCAAGCTGGCGCACCTCACCGGCCACCACCGCAAAGCCACGACCGTGCTCACCGGCGCGCGCTGCTTCCACGGCCGCGTTCAGCGCCAGAATGTTGGTCTGGAAAGCAATGGCGTCGATCAGGTCGATAATGTCGGACATCCGGTTCGACGTCTCGTTAATCAGGCGCATTTTGCTGGTCACCTGCTTCATCATCTCACCGTTGTTTTTGACCACCGTGGCAGCATCTGCCGAGAGGTTGGTCGCTTCGCCAGTGTGCGAGGCGGTGTTTTTCACCGTCGCGGTGATCTGCTCCATCGAGGCTGCTGTCTGTTCAACGGAACTTGCCTGCTCTTCCGTGCGCGCGGCGAGATCCTGGTTACCCGCAACGATCTGCGCGGCTGCGCTGGAGATATTCTCCGAGCCGGTTTGCACCTGCTGCACAATGTCCAGCAGACGGTTTTTCATCTCCATCAACGCATGCAGCAGTAAGCCCGTTTCGTCTTTGCCGTGCGGCGTGATGCTGCCCGTCAGATCGCCCTCTGAAATGGCCTTCGCAAAATTCACCGCCTCGCCGAGCGGACGGGTGATAGCGCGAACGATAAACCAGCCGATCAGGCTGCCTGCCGCGACGCTAAAGAGGGTGATGAGGATCAGCAGCAGTCGGTTAGACCTGAAATCCCCTTCTACCTGCGCGCCTGCACTTTGCATCTCGCTGTTTTGAATGGCAATCAGCTCCTTCACTTTCGCTTTATAAGCCTGCTGCACGGCAAGGGTGGTGGTCATCATCTCTTGAATGGCACCCGCACGATTGTTGTTCTGCACCGCCTGCAGGATGCGATAGCGCGAGTCCAGATACTGCTGGCGCACGCTACGGATATCCGCCAGCACCTGCTGAGACTTTTCATCCTGCAACGCGTTGTTCAGCTCGCCCAGGATCACCGTGATGTGCTCGCTGATCTCTTTCAGGTGCTGCTGAGATTGCCCCGTGTAAGTCCCCTGCTCGTCCAGCAGCATCAGCTGTTGAGTGCTAATAAATTCCTGGAAGTTATCGATTAACTGGTTCGCTTTTACCGTGGTCGGATAATCACGGGTAATAATGGATTGCATCCCATTATTTGCCCGGTTCAGACTCAGCAGAGACAGGCTCGCGCTGATTGCCATCAGGACAATAAAGAACCCAAACGCCAGAAATAATTTCGTGCCGATCTTTACGTCATGTAAGAACATATTTACTCCATCGATGTGATTATTTCTCAGACGATCGCTGTTATCGGTAACGAATTCGCTAACTTTATGACTTTGATCGTTTTTTTATTTCATAACCATCACAATGGATAGGCAGAGACTATTAATTTCGTCTCATCGATCGTTACCAGACCACCAGAAGCGTGTTTTGCAAAACAGCATCATGGGAAACTGACTTAGGCAGGAATAAATAACTGAGGCACTTTTTTTAGTTATTTAATATTATATTAACAATAAAGCACATTAATAGTCACAAGCAGCCATAAAAAAGCCGTTTATTCCTTACTGAATAAACGGCTTTTCCGGAACTTTACTGACTCAATGGAGCACGGTTACCGCATCCTTCAGACGCCCGGCACGGTGTTTCACCATGGCAGAAATGTGCGCGCTCTCCTCGACCAGGTCGGCATTTTTCTGCGTGATGCTGTCCAGCTCGGCCACCGCACGGGTTAATTCTGAGAGCCCGGTGGCCTGCTCGGAGGTGGAGTGACTGATCTGAGCGATAAGCTGCGTCACGTTTTTCACCTGCTCGACAATGTCATCCATCGTGCGGCCAGCGGCGTGCACCTGCTCGGAGCCGGACTGCACTTTGCTGGCGCTGGCATCGATGAGTTTACGAATATCGTTAGCCGCACTGGCGCTGCGGCTGGCGAGATGGCGGACTTCGCCCGCGACCACGGCAAACCCTTTCCCCTGCTCACCCGCCCGTGCCGCTTCAACTGCCGCATTGAGCGCCAGGATATTGGTCTGGAAAGCGATGTCGTTTATCAGGGAGGTAATCGAGCCAATTCGCTGCGTGCTATCGGCGATGTCATCCATGGTTTTGACCACGGTCTGCATCGCATTGCCGCCCTTCGTCGCCGCACTGCTCGCGGCAACGGAGAGTTTATCCACCTCGGCGGCAGTTTCAGAGTTGCTCTGCACGGACGCGGCCATCTGGTTCATCGTTGCGACGGTCTGCTGCACATTCGCTACCGTCTGACGCGTACGATCGTTCAGATCTTCATTACCCCGGGCCAGCCTGTCGCTGCCGTCACGCACGCTCACCACCTGGCTCGAGACGTCGTTGATCAACCAGCGGCACATCAGCCCAAGCTGGCCTATCGCGCGCAGGGTCAGCCCCAGCTCGTCACTGCGGTTCAGATGCAGCACGCTGTTGCGCTCCCCGGTAGCCACCCTCAGGGCCTGTCGCGCCACGTTTTCGACCGGACGCACAATCTGTTGCTCAAACAGCAGCGTCCCCAGCAGCATGACCACCGCAGCCGCAACGAGCGGCATCCACCCTGCGGAGGTGGCGACCAGCGTGGCGGCGAGGACGGCAAAAAGCATCGCCATTACGCTACGCACCCGCCAGCGCAGTGGCATGGCCGGCAGTTTACCCAGCCAGCCCTTTCCCACCACCAGTCCTTTATGAATACGTTTCTTACAGCTGCCGTCATTCAGCGCGCGGTAGAGCGGCTCCACGGTGGCTATCTCTTCCGCCGTGGCTTTGGTGCGGATCGACATATAGCCCGTCACCTTCCCGTGACGCACCATTGGCACCGCATTCGCGCGCACCCAGTAGTGGTCACCGTTTTTGCGCCGATTTTTGACAATCCCGCTCCACGGTTCCCCCTGTTGCAGGGTGTACCACATATCGGCAAAGGCGGCTTTTGGCATATCAGGGTGGCGCACCATATTGTGCGGCTGGCCCGTCAGCTCATCAAGCGGGTAACCGCTCACCTGCACAAACGTGTCGTTGGCGTGGGTAATGTAGCTGTGGATGTCTGTGGTAGACATTAAGGTGGTGTCATCGTCCAGAGGATATTCATTCTGGGTGACATAGGTTGGAGAGGACATTGTGAGCATCCCTTGCAGGTTATTTGAATGTTAAATTTGTGGGTAATTGTTTTTTCGGCGGTAACCAATTTATCTTTAGTTGTTAAACTTGATGGAGATCGCAGATTTCACTTAAACCGCACTTTTTGTGAGAATTTATAATTCATTGATTTGAAATACTTTCTCTTGGAAATTACCTGCAAAGCATGACCTGTTAACGCCCGCTTAAGTGGCATGCAGTGCACTCCTTTCGTGCAATTGCGCTTTTATGCCCCGTCCTGCACGTGCTGTGCCTTATCGCTAAATCCCGTTTCGGTTGTATCGGCATGATTAAATATTGTGCAACATTATTTTAACCTGGCGTTTATCCCGATTTTCGTTAAGTCCTCTGAAGTGGCGTAATCCCTGCAATACTTAAACCAGTATCATGTGATACGCGATCCCCGGGAGCATATTTTGAACAGGTTACCTTCCAGCGCCTCGGCTCTTGCCTGTACCGCGCACGCATTGAATCTCATAGAGAAGCAAACGCTTGATCATGAGGAGATGAAACAACTTAACCGAGAGGTCATCGATTACTTTAAAGAGCACGTCAATCCAGGATTTCTGGAGTATCGCAAATCTGTTACCGCCGGCGGGGATTACGGAGCCGTAGAGTGGCAAGCGGGAAGTCTGAACACGCTTGTCGACACCCAGGGACAGGAGTTTATCGATTGCCTTGGTGGTTTTGGTATCTTCAACGTGGGGCACCGTAATCCAGTTGTGGTTTCCGCCGTACAGAATCAACTTGCGAAACAACCTCTCCATAGCCAGGAACTGCTCGACCCGCTTCGCGCCATGCTCGCGAAAACGCTGGCGGCCTTAACGCCCGGCAAACTGAAATACAGCTTCTTTAGTAACAGCGGCACGGAATCGGTCGAAGCGGCGATTAAACTCGCCAAAGCGTACCAGTCGCCGCGTGGGAAATTCACCTTCATTGCCACCAGCGGCGCGTTCCACGGTAAATCCCTGGGCGCACTGTCGGCGACCGCTAAATCCACCTTCCGCAAGCCGTTTATGCCGCTGCTGCCGGGCTTCCGCCACGTGCCGTTCGGCGACGTTAACGCCATGCGCACCGCGCTGAGTGAATGCCGTAAAACCGGCGATGACGTGGCGGCGGTGATCCTGGAGCCGATTCAGGGCGAAGGCGGCGTGATCCTGCCTCCGCAGGGCTATTTGCCTGCCGTGCGTCAGCTGTGCGATGAGTTTGGCGCCCTGCTGATCCTCGACGAAGTCCAGACCGGGATGGGACGCACCGGCAAGATGTTTGCCTGCGAGCACGAGAACGTTCAGCCAGACATTCTGTGTCTGGCGAAAGCGCTCGGCGGCGGCGTGATGCCGATTGGTGCTACGGTAGCCACCGAGGAGGTATTCTCGGTGCTGTTCGACAACCCGTTCCTGCATACCACGACCTTTGGCGGTAACCCGCTGGCCTGTGCGGCGGCGCTGGCGACCATCAACGTGCTGCTGGAACAAAACCTGCCTGCGCAAGCAGAGCAGAAAGGCGACATGCTGCTGGATGGCTTCCGCCAGCTGGGCCGGGAATATCCGGATCTGGTGCAGGATGCACGCGGCAGAGGGTTATTGATGGCAATTGAGTTTGTCGACAATGAAATCGGCTATAGCTTCGCGAGCGAGATGTTCCGCCAGCGGGTACTGGTGGCCGGAACGCTCAACAACTCGAAAACCATCCGTATTGAACCGCCGCTGACGCTGACGATTGAGCAGTGCGAGCAGGTGCTGAAAGCGGCACGTAAAGCGCTGGCAGCACTGCGTGTGAGCGTGGAAGAGGCGTAAAAAGCGCCGGGTGACGCTACGCTTACCCAGCCTAAGCAAGCCCGGTAAGCGTTAGCGCCGCCGGGCAGTTTTTTACCGGTGAAACTCCGCCACCGTCATAGTGAAGCGAAGCACGGTATCGCCTTCATTCCCGTAGCCGTGTGCGGCTTCCGTTTTCGCTACCGCCGACGCGCCAGCCTCGACCTGCGTCACCGTCTCGCCCACCGTCAGCGACAACACCCCCTCGTTTACGTGTAGCAGTTCACATGTGCCTGCCGGGTGCCCCGGTGAAGAGAAGTGTTCCCCCGGCTGCATCTCCCACTGCCACAGTTCAATCATGTCCGGGCCAGCGGTACCCGCCAGTAATCTGGCAGAACCGCCCTTTGCGCCCTGCCACAGAACCGGGATGGCCTGTTTTTCAATAACATGCACGACTGGTTCGCTGGAGACGTTAACAATATCCGCCACGGAAACGCCCAGCGCGGCAGCCAGTTTGCACAGGATAGCGATACTGGGATTGGCGGCCCCCTTTTCGATTTCCACCAGCATGCCTTTGCTGACGCTGGCGCGGCGGGATAGCTCATCCAGCGACAATTTTTTATCTTTACGCCAGTTGCGGATGCGGTTCGCCACGGCCAGGCTTACCTGGGCAACATCGGCCCCCTGCTCAGTCATTATATTGACTTTATCAGTCATTGGTCACTACCATGGTATAAAACAGTCAATACAGGATTATTTATGTCTCTCGTTACGCCGTCAATAGACCCGCGTCTTGCCGGGATTGCCCCGGGCTTTCGGGCGCTGAGCATTCTGGTTGAAGCCGCACAGATTACCCATCCAGAAGTTGCCCCCGCCGCGCTGACGCAGGCTTGCCAGCAGGTGTTGAATGATGATGTACCGTGGGCACAAGCGCATCTCGCTGCCTGGGATGAGGTATTTAAAAACTTTGGCGCGAAGCCAAAACGTACCCCCTGCTCGGCCTCCGCACTGCGAAAGCGGGTGCTTAAAGACGGTTCGCTACCTTCACTCGACCCGGTGGTGGACATCTATAATGCGGTCAGTATTCGCTACGCCATTCCGGTAGGGGGCGAGAATCTCGCGGCCTATTCCGGTGCGCCGCGCCTGACGCTGGCCGAGGGCAATGAACCCTTTGACACCCTGAAAGAGGGCCAGCCGGTGGTGGAATACCCGGATGCTGGCGAGGTCATCTGGCGCGACGATATGGGCGTCACCTGTCGTCGCTGGAACTGGCGACAAGGGATACGTACCCGCCTTGATAGCCAGGCGCAGACCATGTGGTTTATTCTCGAAAGTCTGCCAACGATGCCGTCAGGTGCGCTCGAAGAAGCGGGCGAGGAGCTGGTCAGCAATCTGCAACGATTAATGCCAGGCGCAACGGCTCAGGTTCAACTGCTGGAACTGTAAGAGGACAACACGATGTTTCACGGGTTAAGTGCGTTTCCGTTAACGCCCCTGAAAGAGGGGAAGTTTGACCAGCAGGCCTTTATCAACCTGCTTCGCCCCCTGGTCGATGCGGGGGTGGATTCGCTGGGTATTCTGGGTTCAACGGGCAGCTATGCCTACCTCACCGTTGAGGAGCGCACGCACATTACCCGCTGCGCGGTGGAACATGCCAATGACATTCCAGTCATGGTCAGTATTGGCGCACTGAGACTGGATGACATTCTGCGTCTGGCTGAGCACGCGCAGAAGGCAGGTGCATCCAGCGTGCTGATGGCACCGGTGTCGTACCAGCGTTTGACGACGGATGAGGTCTATTCGCTGTATGAGACGGTAACTCGCCAGCTCTCCGTCCCGCTGTGCGTTTATGATAATCCGGCCACCACCGGGTTTGAGTTTAGCGACGAGCTGATGTTTGCCGTGGCGGCACTGCCCAATATTGGCTCGGTGAAAATGGGCCGCATGCCGGAGGATGTGTCGCAGGTGCGGGCGCGTCTTCCGAAGACGGTCACGCTGGGGATAAGCGGCGACTGGCGGGCAGCATCCGCCCTGCAGGCCGGGTTTGACGTCTGGTATTCCGTCGTCGGCGGGCTGTTTCCTCAGGCGGCACTGGCAATTGCGCACTCGAAGGACAGCATGGAATCAGAACGTCTGGAGCCACTGTGGGCGCTGTTCCGCCGTTACGGCAGCGTGCGGGTGATGGCAGCGGCAGCCGAGATGATGGGAAAAGTGGAGGCACCGGCGCTCCCCTTCCCACTGCAGGCGATTCAGGGCGAGCCGCGCGAGGCGCTTGCTGCGATCCTGGCGGACCTGAAGCTGGCCTGAAAAATGCCGGGTGGCGCTAGCGCTTACCCGGCCTACAAAGCCTTCACTACGTTTTCTACTCCGGCAACAACCCCACAAAACTGCGTTTTTTGCGCGGCTCCGACATCAGGTCCTCAAGCTTATCCACGCACGCCAGATAGTGCGGCGTCTGCTTATGCGCCAGCACCGCCGCTTCGTCTTTATAGGCTTCGTAGATAAAGAACCGGGTTTTCACCCTCGGATCCTGCAGGACGTCAAAACGCAGGTTTCCCGGCTCCTTAATCGCCCCTTCATGGTTGGCGCGAAACACCGTCAGAAACTCGTCCACCCGCTCGGGTTTGATGTTGATCTCCACTAACGTCACGTTCATTTTGCTTCTCCCTGTTTCTCTTCCTGCCAGAACTGGAACGCTTCACGGGCGCTCATGTTCTCGTGAACCACTTTTTTCACTGCCTTCAGCATGGCGAGCGGCGCGCTGGACTGGAAGATATTGCGCCCCATGTCCACACCGGATGCGCCCTGGTCAATCGCGCGCCAGCACATCTCCAGCGCCTCGTGCTCCGGCAGCTTTTTGCCGCCGGCGATGACGATCGGCACCGGGCAGCTGGCGGTGACTTTTTCAAAGCCCTCATCCACATAATAGGTTTTGACGAACTGCGCCCCCATTTCGGCGGCAATGCGGCTGGCAAGTGAGAAATACCGCGCGTCGCGCGCCATCTCTTTCCCCACCCCTGTCACCGCGAGGGTTGGCATGCCGTAGCGGGCACCGGCGTCGACAAGCTTGATGATGTTGTTGATCGACTGATGCTCGAACTCGCTGCCAATGTAGACCTGTGCTGCGACCGCGCAGACGTTCAGCCGGAGCGCATCTTCCATTGCCACCGCCACGCACTCGTTGGACAATTCGCCCAGAATTGAGTTACCGCCGGAGGCGCGCAGCACAACCGGTTTGTTGGTGGCCGCAGGCACGGTGCTCCGCAGGATACCGCGGGTACACATCAGCACATCGGTTTCGCCAAACAGCGGCGCAATGGAGAGATCGATACGCTCAAGGCCGGTGGTCGGCCCCTGGAAATAACCGTGGTCAAAGGCCAGCATCACCGTGCGGTTGCTTTGCGGGTTGAAGATGCGCGAAAGCCTGGACTGCATCCCCCAGTCCAGCGAACCACAGCCCTTCAGGGTAAACGGCACATTTTGCTGTGGCGTGCCGATGCCAAAATCCTTCCCGTCTTTGATGTCGTCTAAATCAGCCATTTGTTCCCCCGTCAGAAATCGTATTTGTTGATGTTCTCTTTAGTGAACACCACGCGTTCCGGCAGCAGCACGATGCCGTTACCTTTCGCCTCATACTGGTAGCCCTGCACGCTGTTCGGTTCGACCTTCAGCGTACCGATCTCTTTCACGTCCACGCTGTCGCCAACGTTAAGATCGCCTTTTTTCAGTAAACGATCGGCGACATTGACCGCAATTTTGCCCTGTTGCACCACGTCCCACAGGCCGAAGGCTTTTACCGTGCCGCGCTCCACGTATGGACGCATGACGTTTGGCGTGCTGAACCCGACAATCGCCACCCCTTCCCGCTTCAGGTTTTCTGCTGCCTGCGCAGCGGCTGGCAGGGCGTTGGCATCCGGGGCGATGATCGCATCCAGATCCGGATACGCTTTTAAGATCCCCTCGGCGGTTTGCAGGGATTTGGTGGCATCGTTATAGCCAAACTGAGTGGTCACGATCTGCCACTGAGGATGATCTTTCTCGATTTTAGCCTTCGCCTCTTTCACCCACTGGTTCTGGTCGGTGACCGTTGGGCTGGAGTAGAAGAATGCCACTTTGGCATTCGGTTTGGTGACCTGCTTGCCCGCCATCTCCACCAGCAGGCCGCCGAGCTGTTCCGGCGTCCCCTGGTTGATATATATGCTGCGGCACTCCGGTTTGGTGTCGGAATCCCAGGTCAGCACTTTGACGCCGCGCTGCATCGCGCGTTTTAAGGCCGGGCAGAGGCCGTCCGGCGACACGGCAGAGACGATAATCGCGTTGTAGCCCTGGTTAACGAAGTTGTTGATGAGCTGCACCTGGCCGGAAACGCTCGGCTCGGTTGGACCGTCATAGGTGACGTCCACGCCGAGGTCTTTCCCCGCCTCTTTCGCACCGTTGCCGCCGCTGGTGAAGAAGCCAACCCCCACCAGTTTCGGGATAAAGGCAATCCGATCCGCCGCCTGCGCCGAGGCGAAGCTGAGGGCCATTGCCAGGACTATCAGTTTTGTTTTCATCTTTACGCTCCGGAAAGTTTTCTAAAGAGAGAACGCACCCATTCGCGGTGCAGACTCAGCGAACGACCCATCACCACCACAACCAGCAGCGCTCCTGAAAGCGCGCTCGATACCTGGTTGGGGATGCCGACCATCTGTAAACCCTGTTGCAGGTACCCCACCAGCAGCGCTGCCAGCGCCGTACCGACAACCGAACCTGACCCGCCGTAGATATTCGCCCCGCCGAGTACGGCGGCGGTGAGCGCAGGCATCAGCAAATCGCGCCCCAGATCTGACCGCGCGGAACCGAAATAGGAGACCATGACCAGTGCGGCAATGGCCGAGGCCACGCCCACCAGACCATACAGCGCGTAGGGCATACCGTTAACCGACAGCGCCGCATAGCGTGCCGCACGCGGGTTCTGGCCAATCAAAAACAGATGACGGCCAAAGCGCCCGCGGTGGGTAATCAGCCAGAAGAAAACGGTAATCACAGCGAACAGCACCAGCGGGAGCGGCAGGCCAACGACCGTGAGATTCGCGAACGCGGTAAAGCTGTCCGGGAAGCCGCCGATGCCCTCATAGCCCGTCGCCCCCGCCATGCCGGAAAGCAGCAACGCCCCGCCACCGTAGAGATAGAGCGTGCCGAGGGTAATCACCAGTGGACTGATGCCGGTGTAGTGGATCAGCGCCGCATTCACCAACCCGCACAGCAGGCCGAGCAGCAGCGTCAGCGGAATGGCCACCGCCATCGGCCACCCGGCCTGCATCATCACCCCCAGCGCGATGGCGCACAGGCCGATGGTCGAACCCAGCGAGATGTCGATCCCGCCGCTGATAATGACAAGCGTGAGCGGCAGCGCCACGATACCGATACAGATGAAGTCGCTGGTGCTGAACAGCAGCATATTGATGTCGAGCATGCGCGGGTTAATGGCGCCAAAGAGCAGGATCTCCAGCACCAGCAAAACCAGCAGCGCGCTTTCCCAGTTAAGCTTCATTTACGCCACCTCTTTTTTGCGTTTGGGAAAGGGAGTGACGTGCTTTCCCCCTCTGTGACCTGGCTGGAAGCGGCCGTATTTCAGCGCCCGCTGATGGCGCGCCAGCGCCTGACGCAGCCGCCCGTCGAGCACCAGTACGCCCAGCAGCACCAGCCCGGCGATAAAGTCATTCCACCAGGCTGGCAGCCTGAACAGCACCAGTACGGTGTCGATTTGGGTGAGGAAGAAAGCCCCAAGCAAGGCACCGATCAGCGTGCCGGTGCCGCCCAGCAGAGAGATCCCCCCGAGCACGCAGGCGGCGATGGCCTTCATCTCCAGCCCGCTGCCGGTCTGGTTGGGGACAAAACCAATTTGCGCGGCAAAGACAATCCCTGCGCAGGCCGCCAGCATGCCGTTCAGGGTAAAGGCGAGCATGCGGGTGCGGTTCACCGCTACGCCCAGCTGACGCGCGGCGGCGAGGTTATCCCCCACCGCGTAGAAATCACGGCCGAACGCGGTACGCGACAGCGTCCACGCGCCCGCGGCTGCGATAATTAACACCACCATACCGAGTGGCGACATGCCGATGGCAAGCGGTTCAGAGAGAGATTTCAGCCCCGGCGGCAACCCTTCAATCCACTTCCCGCCCGTCCAGAGCAGCATCGCCCCGCGATACAGCCCCAACGTGCCGAGGGTGGCGACAATCGCCGGGATGCGCAGCCCCACCACCAGCACGCCGTTGAACGCCCCGGCCAGTGCGCCAATCGACAGTGCGAAGAGGATGGAAACGGGCAGGCTGTAGCCGCCATTGAGCGCCACGCCGACGGCGATTGCCGACAGCCCAACGGTCGAGCCCACCGAGACGTCAATATTGCGGGTCAGCATGACCAGCGCGGCACCGATGGCCAGCAGGATCAGGATCTGGGCACTGGCGAAGATCATCCCCAGCGTTTGCAGGCTGAAGTAAGACGGGTTCAGCGCCACCAGCACGGCAAACAGTGCCAGAATGGCGAGAAACGCGCTCAACTCACGGTTCTTTAATAAGGTCTTCATGATTGCCCTCCGAACGCCAGCGCCATCATCCTGTCGAGGCTAACGGCATGGCGCGGCAGCTCGCCGCTGAGTACGCCCTGATGCATCACCAGTACGCGATCGGCAAGGCCCGGGAACTCATCGAGATCGCTTGAGATCATCAGTACCGCGACGTTCTGCGCGGCTACGCTTTTGATGAGCTGGTAGATATCGGCGCGCGCGGAGACGTCCACGCCACGCGTCGGTTCATCGACAATAAGAAGTAAAGGATTGGCCTCCAGACAGCGCGCCAGCAGTACCTTCTGCTGGTTGCCGCCGGAGAGCGTACGCACGGTTTGATCCGCATGGTTGAGCTTAATCCCGAGTGCACGGTGATAGCGCTCTACCACCGCCGACTCCCGCTTGCGCTGCTGCCAGAAAGACGGCTCGTTCAGCACCACGGTGTTCCAGCGGATCGGCGCGTCGAGGAACAGGCCGGAAACCTGCCTGTCTTCCGGCAGGTAAACCAGCCCTTTTTCCAGACGTGAACCAGGCGGCTCGGCAGTGATTTCCTGATTCTCCAGCCAGACGCGCCCCCCGCGCACCGGACGCAGGCCGTAAAGCGTTTCGGCAAACTCGGTGCGCCCGGATCCCACCAGCCCGGCCAGGCCGACGATCTCACCGGCGAAGATCTCAAGACTCAGATCGATAAACCCCTCCCCGGTGAGATCCTCCACGCGCAGCACCGGGAAATCCTGCGGCTGGGTGCGGCGGTTGCCCGGCAACGCCAGCCACAGCTTTTGCGTCTCGCTCAGAGATTTTTCCCGACTCACTGGCGTCATGGCGGCAATCAGGGCGTTATCGTCAAACTGCGCGGTTTCACCGCTCAGCACCACTGCACCGTCGCGCATCACCGAGATGTGGCTCGAAAGCAGGCGAATTTCCGGCAGCTTATGCGAGATAAAAACAATGCCGACGCCAAGCGCCTGCAACGCACGGATCTGGCGGAACAGGCGTTCGGTTTCGCCGGGCGTGAGCGAGGCGGTGGGTTCGTCGAGGATCAGGATCCTGGCGTTGCGCATTAATCCGCGGAGGATCTCTACCATCTGCTGATCCGCCACTTCCAGAGTGCTGGCGGTGGCATCAAGGTTAAGCTGGCATTGCAGCTGCTGGAGCTTATCGGCCAGGCGCGGTTCCAGATCCCGTTCACGGGGCAGGCGAAAGAGGATGTTTTCCCGCACCGTCAGGTTGGGGAACAGCAGCGGCTCCTGCGGTACCAGATAAATGCCGAGCTTATGCGCCTGCGCTGGCGTAAGCCGTGCAAAAGACTCCCCCGCAACCGAAAGTTCACCGCTGTCGGGCGTTTCAACTCCGGCGATGATCTTCATCAGCGTCGATTTTCCCGCGCCGTTCCCGCCCATCAGGGCGTGTACCTGGCCCGCGAGCAGCGTGAAATCAATGCCTTTTAACACCGGCACGCCCGAGAACTGCTTGCTGATCCCCCGCGCTTCAATAAGTGGTGTCATCATCGCTCCGCTATTGAACAAATGATTTTTAGATTTAATAATGTTCAAAAGCGTAGACGGTGAACTATATTTACAACCGTGCAGGGATCACAGTTTTATTGATTAAGATCCAGATAAAACAGAAACCCGCTTAAAGATCCGTTTTGTCGCGTGGCTCACATTTTCCCTTCGCGTCATCACGAACATATGATCTAAATTTTTATAAGAGTTCAATTATGAGCGATAAACGCACTGCGGAAGAAGGACGGTTTGCCGGGCTGGCGCTGGCGGAAGAGGAGCTGGTGGCGCGCGTGGCCTGGTGCTATTACCACGACGGGCTGACCCAGAACGACATCGGTGAGCGACTCGGGCTGCCGCGTTTGAAGATCTCCCGTCTGCTGGAGAAAGGCCGCCAGTCCGGGGTGATCCGCGTGCAGATCAACTCCCGTTACGAGGGCTGTCTGGCGCTGGAAACCGAACTACAGCAGCGCTTTGGGCTGAAGCTGGTGCGCGTGATGCCCGCCCTGAATACGCCGCCGATGAACGTGCGGCTGGGCATTGGCGCGGCGCAGTCGCTAATGGGCGTGCTGGAGCCCGGCCAGCTGTTGGCGGTGGGATTTGGTGAAACGACCATGAGCAGCCTGCAGCACCTGAGCGGCTTTATAAGCTCGCAGCAGATCCGCCTGGTGACGCTCTCCGGCGGCGTCGGGCCGTATATGACCGGTATCGGCCAGCTGGACGCGGCCTGCAGCGTCAGCATGATCCCCGCCCCGCTGCGCGTGTCATCCGCCTCCGTTGCCGGGATCTTAAAACGTGAAACCAGCGTGCGGGACGTGATCCTCGCCGCCACCGCCGCCGACGTGGCGGTGGTTGGCATTGGTTCGGTGAACCAGCGCCGTGACGCCACGATACTGCGCTCCGGCTATATCAGCGAAGGTGAACAGCTGATGTACGCCCGCAAAGGCGCAGTCGGCGACATTCTCGGTTATTTCCTTAATGCCGAGGGGGAATGCGTTGAGGAGCTGGAGATCCATAAAGAATTACTCGGCGTCACGCTCGATGAACTGGCGCAACTGCCCACCATCGTTGGCGTGGCCGGCGGGGAAGAGAAAGCCGATGCGATTTATGCCGCACTTAAGGGTCGCCGTATCAATGGCCTGGTGACGGAGGAGACGACAGCCCGCGCGGTGCTGGCCCTGACGTAACGGGGATGCCCTGCGCTAACAACGAGGCAAGCTCATGAGTTACCTTTTAGCGTTAGATGCAGGGACCGGCAGCGTTCGCGCCGTGATTTTCGATTTACAGGGCAACCAGATTGCCGTCGGCCAGGCCGAGTGGAAGCACCTGAGCGTGGAGAACGTACCGGGATCGATGGAGTTCGATCTCGACACCAACTGGCGGCTGACCTGCCAGTGCATTCATCAGGCGCTGGAGCGTGCGCACCTGACCGCGGCGGATATCCAGTCCGTTGCCTGCTGCTCCATGCGCGAAGGGATTGTGCTGTACGACCGCAACGGCGAGGCCATCTGGGCCTGCGCCAACGTCGACGCCCGCGCCAGCCGCGAGGTGGCCGAGCTCAAAGAGATCCACGACAACCGCTTTGAATCCGAAGTGTATGACGTCTCCGGGCAAACTCTCGCCCTGAGCGCCATGCCGCGCCTTCTGTGGCTGGCGCACCATCGCCCCGACATTTACCGCAAGGCCGCGACCATCACCATGATCAGCGACTGGCTGGCGGCGAAGCTTTCCGGCGAGCTGGCGGTGGATCCCTCCAATGCGGGCACCACGGGCATGCTCGATCTCTTTTCCCGCGACTGGCGTCCGGCGCTGCTCGACATGGCCGGGCTGCGCGCCGATATTCTCTCCCCGGTGAAAGAGACCGGCAGCGTACTGGGAGCCATTACCCATGAAGCCGCGCAGCAAAGCGGCCTGCGCGAAGGCACGCCGGTGGTAATGGGCGGTGGCGATGTACAGCTGGGCTGCCTGGGGCTGGGAGTGGTCCGCGCCGGACAAACGGCGGTGCTGGGCGGCACCTTCTGGCAGCAGGTGGTGAACCTGCCGCAGGTGCGCACCGATCCCGATATGAATATCCGCGTGAACCCGCACGTCATCCCCGGCATGGCCCAGGCGGAGTCGATCAGCTTCTTCACCGGGCTGACCATGCGCTGGTTCCGCGACGCCTTCTGCGCCGAAGAAAAGCTGATTGCCGGGCGGATGGGAGTGGACACCTATACCCTGCTGGAAGAGATGGCGAGCCGCGTGCCGGCAGGCTCCCACGGGGTGATGCCGATCTTCTCCGACGCGATGCATTTCAAGCAGTGGTACCACGCCGCGCCGTCGTTTATTAACCTCTCTATCGACCCGGAAAAGTGCAACAAAGCGACGCTGTTCCGTGCCCTGGAAGAGAATGCGGCAATCGTTTCGGCCTGCAACCTGGCGCAGATTTCGCGCTTCTCCGGCGTGACGTTTGAAAGTTTAGTTTTTGCGGGCGGAGGAGCAAAAGGCGCCCTGTGGAGTCAGATCTTAAGCGACGTCACCGGGTTGCCGGTACGCGTGCCGGAAGTGAAAGAGGCGACAGCGCTCGGCTGCGCGATTGCGGCAGGCGCAGGCGCGGGATTATTTGCAGATATGGCCTCAACGGGCGAGCGGCTGGTGAAGTGGAGCCGCGAGTTCACGCCAAATCCCCAGCATCGTGAGCTGTATGACGGCATGATGCAAAAATGGCAGGCGGTGTATGCCGACCAGCTTGGGCTGGTGGATAGCGGGCTGACCACATCGATGTGGCAGGCCCCGGGATTGGTACGGGCAGCGGCGCCGTAAAATACGCCGGATAGCGCTGCGCTTATTCGGCCTACGGTTTTGTAGCCCCGGTAAGCGCAGCGCCACCGGGGAAGTTCTTTGAGATCTATCACAATCATTCGATCCCGCTTTTACCTTTCCGCTGCCGCTGGCTAAATTAGTAACTCATCCGACCACATAACAATAATTTTACACTGGAAGAGACTATGAGCCGCTACCCGTCGTTGTTCGCCCCCCTGGATCTGGGGTTCACCACCCTTAAAAACCGCGTGTTAATGGGCTCGATGCACACTGGGCTGGAAGAGCGTCCGGACGGTGCCGAGCGTCTGGCGGCCTTCTACGCCGAGCGCGCGCGGCATGGCGTGGCGCTGATTGTCACCGGTGGCGTAGCACCTGCGTCTTCAGGCGTGACGATGGAAGGTGGCGCGGTGTTGAACGATGCGAGCCAGCTTGCACATCACCGTATCGTTACCGACGCGGTTCACAAAGAGGGCGGCAAAATCGCCCTGCAAATCCTGCACACCGGGCGCTACAGCTATCAGCCGAGACTGGTCGCGCCGTCGGCCATTCAGGCGCCGATTAACCGCTTCACACCGCATGCCCTCAGCCACGACGAGATCATAGCGCTGATTGACGACTTCGCCCGCTGCGCGGCGCTGGCGCGTGAAGCAGGTTATGACGGCGTCGAAGTTATGGGCTCAGAAGGTTATCTGATCAACGAATTCCTTGCCGCCCGCACTAACCAGCGCGAGGACGAATGGGGCGGCGACTATGTCCGCCGCATGCGCTTTGCCGTTGAAGTTGTGCGCGCGGTGCGCGAACGAACAGGAACAGATTTTATTATCATCTTCCGCCTGTCGATGCTCGACCTGGTGGAGGGCGGCGGGACGTTCGACGAAACCGTGCAGCTGGCGCAGGCGATTGAAGCCGCTGGTGCCACCCTCATTAACACCGGGATTGGCTGGCACGAAGCCCGTATTCCGACCATCGCCACACCGGTGCCGCGCGCGGCATTCAGCTGGGTGACGCGTAAGCTGAAAGGCAAAGTGTCTGTTCCGCTGGTCACCACCAACCGCATTAACGACCCGCAGGTGGCGGACGATGTGATATCGCGCGGCGATGCCGACATGGTGTCGATGGCGCGGCCGTTCCTTGCGGATGCCGAGCTGCTGTCCAAAGCGCAAAGCGGACGCGCGGATGAGATCAACACCTGCATCGGCTGTAACCAGGCCTGCCTGGATCAGATCTTCGTCGGCAAGGTGACCTCCTGCCTCGTCAACCCGAGAGCCTGCCACGAAACTAAAATGCCGGTCGTTCCGGCGGCCAGCATAAAACGCCTGGCCGTCGTGGGCGCAGGCCCGGCGGGCCTGGCGTTTGCAGTGAATGCCGCCTCGCGCGGCCACAGCGTGACGCTTTTTGACGCCGCAGGCGAGATTGGCGGGCAGTTTAATATCGCCAAACAGATCCCCGGCAAAGAGGAGTTCTACGAGACCCTGCGCTACTACCGCCGGATGATCGACCTGACGGGCGTCGAGCTCCGGCTCAATCAGTTTGTCAGCGCGGCGGATCTGATCGGTTTTGATGAGGTGATCCTGGCAAGCGGGATCGTACCGCGAACGCCTGCGATCGCAGGTATCGATCATCCAAAAGTGCTGAGCTATCTCGACGTATTGCGTGACAAAGTGCCGGTCGGGAAAAGCGTAGCGATTATCGGCTGCGGCGGAATTGGCTTTGATACCGCCATGTACTTAAGCCAGCCGGGTGAGGCTACCAGCCAGAACATTGCCGAGTTTTGCGTGGAATGGGGTATCGACACCAGCCTGAGCCAGTCCGGCGGCCTGCGTCCGGAAGGACCGCAATTGCCGAAAAGCCCGCGTCAGATTGTGATGCTGCAGCGTAAAGCCAGCAAGCCGGGCGAAGGACTGGGTAAAACCACGGGCTGGATCCATCGGGCAACCCTGCTTTCACGCGGGGTGAAGATGATCCCGGCGGTGAGCTACGAAAAGATCGACGACGAGGGTCTGCACGTTACGATCGGCGGCGAACCGCAGCTGTTGCGTGTGGATCATGTGATTTTGTGTGCCGGGCAGGAGCCGAGAAGGGATCTGGCGGATCCGCTGCGAGAAGCCGGAAGAACAGTGCATTTGATTGGCGGGTGCGATGTGGCGATGGAGCTGGACGCACGGCGGGCGATTGCACAGGGGACGAAGCTGGCATTAGCGATTTGATTTCTTGCCCGGTGGCGCTGCGCTTACCGGGCCTACAAAACCGTAGGCCTGTGCAAGCGCAGCGCCGCCGGGCAAAACAACCTTACCGACGACGCCCCAGCTTCACCGCCTTCAGCACCACAAACTTGTTGTTGGTCGCGATGGTGACGCAGTTGCCGAAAATTTTCTTCAGCTTGTGGAAGTAGTCCAGGTGGCGGTTCGCCACGATGTACAGCTCGCCGTTGATTTTCAGACAGCGGCGCGCGTGGTGGAACATCTCCCAGGCGACGTTATCCGTCAGGGCATGCTTCTGATGGAACGGTGGGTTACAGAACACGGCGTTGAAGCGGAACGGCTCCACGCCGGAGAGCGCGTTGTTGATCATAAACTCGCAGCGATCCAGCGCCTCTGGCAGGTTAGTTTCCACGTTCAGACGGCTGGAGGCCACCGCCATTGGCGATTCGTCGCTAAACACCACGCTGGCGTCCGGGTTTTTCGCCAGCAGCGTCAGGCCAATCACACCGTTCCCGCAGCCCAGGTCGACGATCTCCCCTTCCAGATTTTCCGGCAGATGTTCCATAAAGAAGCGGGCGCCGATATCCAGGCCGGTACGGGAGAAGACGTTCGCATGGTTGTGGATGGTCCAGTCGGTGCCTTCCAGCTTCCAGCTCAGCGTCTCTGGCGCGTCGGCCAGCTCCGGTGCGCTAAACGTACAGTTGATCAGGCGCGCTTTTTTCCAGGCAAGCGTAGTGGTGGTTGGACCAAGGACTTTCTCGAACAGCTCCAGCGTCGACGTGTGGATATCGCGTGCCTTGGCACCCGCGATAATACGGGTTTCTGGCGTGACGACTTTTCGCAGCGCGCGCAGCTGTTGCTCCAGCAGCGCCATGGTTTTTGGCACTTTGATCAGCACTACACCCGGCGCCTGCGGGTACTCCGCGGTGCTGTCGAGGAACTTCACGCTGGATTCGTCGATTTCGTTATGGCGCAGGTTTTCACGCGTCGCCAGCTCGCTTAAGTAAGAATCGCCGATGCTGTAAGGTTTGTGCTCCGCCAGCGCGCAGCCCAGCGCGCCGAATGCATCATTCAGGATCAGAACCGGCCCGAGAATTTCGGTATCATCCAACTGCTGCAGCAGATACTCATCCGCCGCTTCCCACGCCTGAAGCGGGTTAACGTCGTCCGTTTCCGGGAAACGTTTAAGGTTGAGTGAACGGAAACCGTTGTCTAAGTGGCTCATCGGCCCTCCTGAATGGTAAAATTTGGCGTATCCCTGAAAAGGGTGCGTGAGTATACCCGTTTTATTGTCGATTTGGGGCGTTGATGAACCAACTTACTTATCTCCAGGGCTACCCGGAGCATTTACTTTCTCAGGTTCGCAGCCTGATTGCCGAGCAGAAGCTGGGCGCGGTGCTGGAAAAACGCTACCCCGGTACGCACGATTTCACGACCGATAAAGCCCTCTGGCAGTATACGCAGGATCTAAAAAGCCGGTATCTGAAGAGCGCGCCGCCGATCAACAAGGTGATGTACGACAACAAAATCCACGTTCTGAAAAACGCGCTCGGCCTGCACACCGCTATCTCCCGCGTGCAGGGCGGCAAGCTGAAAGCCAAAGCCGAGATCCGCGTGGCGACGGTTTTCCGTAACGCACCGGAAGCCTTTCTGCGGATGATCGTGGTCCATGAGCTGGCGCACCTGAAAGAGAAAGAGCACGACAAAGCGTTCTATTCCCTGTGCTGCCACATGGAGCCGCAGTACCACCAGCTGGAGTTTGATACCCGGCTGTGGCTGACGCATTTATCGTTAAAGAGTAATGCGCAGTAACGCACGCGAATTGTCATGATGACGTGCTACAGTGGTTAAAGGTTCCCCGCTACGGAGTACGTAAACGTTTATGATACGTTTCGCAGTCATTGGAACGAACTGGATCACGCGCCAGTTCGTCGACGCCGCCCACGAAACCGGCAAACTTAAACTCACCGCAGTCTATTCCCGCAGCCTTGAGCAGGCGCAGAGTTTTGCGAATGATTACCTCGTCGAGCATCTCTTCACCTCTCTCGACGAGATGGCGCAAAGCGACGCCATAGACGCGGTGTATATCGCCAGCCCGAATTCCCTGCACTTCCCCCAAACGAAGCTGTTTCTCAGCCATAAAAAGCATGTGATTTGCGAGAAGCCGCTGGCGTCGAATATCCAGGAAGTGGAAGCCGCCATCGCGCTTGCCCGCGAAAACCAGGTGGTGCTGTTCGAAGCGTTCAAAACGGCCAGCCTGCCGAATTTCCTGCTATTGCAGCAGTCGCTGCCGAAAATAGGCAAAGTGCGTAAAGCCTTCATCAACTATTGCCAGTACTCGTCGCGCTATCAGCGTTATCTGGACGGCGAGAACCCCAATACCTTTAACCCGGCCTTCTCTAACGGCTCGATTATGGATATCGGTTTTTACTGCCTGGCCTCTGCAATCGCGCTGTGGGGCGAGCCGCACGGCGTCACGGCCACGGCCAGCCTGCTGGAAAGCGGTGTGGATGCGCACGGCGTCGTGGTGCTGGATTACGGCGATTTCAGCGTCACGCTGCAGCACTCTAAAGTCAGTGATTCTGTGCTGCCGAGCGAAATTCAGGGCGAAGCCGGGTCGCTGGTGATTGAGAAGATTTCCGAGTGTCAGAAAGTGAGCTTTGTGCCGCGCGGCGGTAAAGCGCAGGAGCTGACGCAGCCTCAGCATATTAACACTATGCTCTATGAGGCAGAGGTCTTCGCCCGTCTCGTGGAAGACAACGAAGTGAATCACCCGGGCCTCGCGGTGAGCCGCACCACGGCGAAGCTGCAAACGGAGATCCGCCGTCAGACCGGCGTGGTGTTCCCGGCAGACGGCGTGGGCGCAGAGGCTATCGCGTAAAGCTGTGTAATGAAAAGGCGCAGACCATTGACGAAACCCATGGTCTGACATATTTTGTTACCTGCAAAGGGGAGTAACTTCTTCGCCGGTGGATCGTCATTACGATGCGTGCAAAATCGCATCCGGTCGCCGGGCAACCTTCGTGGTTGTAAGTGAGACCTTGCCGGAAGGCGAGGTCTATGCATAAAAAGCTAACGGCTATCGTCTTCTGACCATAGCCGTTTTTGTTTTTTATGTGTAAGGAAAATAGTATGCATTCTGTCGGCACTCCAATGTTGTGGGGCGGATTCGCGGTTGTCGTGCTAATCATGCTGGCGATCGACCTCTTTTTGCAGGGGCGTCGCGGTGAGCACGGCATGTCCATAAAGCAGGCCGCCGTCTGGTCCCTGGTATGGGTCACCCTCTCTTTGCTCTTCTGTGCTGCCTTCTGGTGGTACCTGGCCTCAACCGAAGGCCGTGCGGTGGCCGATCCTCAGGCGCTCGCCTTCCTCACCGGCTATTTGATTGAAAAAGCCCTCGCGGTCGATAACGTCTTCGTCTGGCTGATGCTGTTCAGTTACTTTGCCGTGCCTGCGTCACTGCAGCGCCGTGTGCTGGTCTATGGCGTGCTGGGTGCGATTATCCTGCGTACGATCATGATCTTCGCCGGTAGCTGGCTGATTACCCAGTTCGAATGGCTGCTGTACGTCTTCGGCGCGTTCCTGCTGTTCACCGGGGTCAAAATGGCGCTGGCGAAGGAAGATGAAACCGGTATTGGCGAAAAGCCGCTGGTCAAGTGGATCCGCAGCCACCTGCGCATGACGGATAAGATCGAGAGCGAGCACTTCTTCGTGCGCAAGAACGGTCTGCTGTTTGCCACCCCGCTGCTGCTGGTGCTGATTCTGGTTGAGCTGAGCGACGTGATTTTCGCCGTAGACAGCATTCCGGCCATCTTTGCGGTGACGACAGATCCGTTCATCGTCCTGACCTCTAACCTGTTCGCGATCCTTGGCCTGCGCGCCATGTACTTCCTGCTGGCAGGTGCCGCAGAGCGCTTCTCGATGCTGAAGTATGGCCTGTCGGTGATCCTCGTGTTCATCGGTATCAAGATGCTGATCGTCGATTTCTACCATATCCCGATCGCTATCTCGCTCGGCGTGGTGTTCGGCATTCTGATCGTGACGCTGATTATCAATACCTGGGTTAACCGCCAGCACGATAAGAAGCAGCAGGTTTAGTGCGTTTTGCCGGGTAAGCGCAGCGCCACCCGGCACTTCCGTTAACCAATAGTTAAAAAACATGACGCAACACGTAAAATCCAGCATTTTACTCTTCCGCCTTGCCCTGCTTTCCCTGATACTCAACCAGGCAAACAAATACTTACATCCGGACATAAATGTGACTTAGAGCACATACAGGATGGAACGCAATTTCACTCAGGAATAACGTATGAGCACACAATCAAGCGGTCTGTTCGCGCGCCTGGCGCAGGGCAGCCTCGTTAAACAAATTCTCGTCGGGTTGGTACTGGGCATTCTGCTGGCAATGGTGTCAAAACCCGCTGCAGAAGCCACCGGGCTTCTCGGCACCCTCTTTGTTGGCGCCCTGAAGGCCGTCGCACCGGTTCTGGTTCTGATGCTGGTCATGGCCTCCATTGCCAACCACCAGCACGGACAAAAAACCAACATTCGCCCTATTCTGTTCCTGTATCTTCTGGGAACCTTCTCCGCTGCCTTAACGGCCGTGGTATTTAGCTTCCTGTTCCCGTCTACGCTGCACCTGACCAGCGCGGCCGGTGACATCACACCGCCGTCCGGCATTGTGGAAGTGCTGCGCGGTCTGCTGATGAGCATGGTATCCAACCCCATCACGGCGCTGATGAACGCGAACTACATCGGCATCCTGGTCTGGGCGATTGGTCTGGGCTTCGCGCTGCGTCACGGCAACGAGACCACGAAAAATCTGGTCAACGATTTATCGAATGCCGTCACCTTTATGGTGAAACTGGTGATTCGTTTTGCGCCAATCGGTATTTTCGGGCTGGTCTCCTCCACGCTGGCCACCACCGGTTTCGACGCGCTGTGGGGCTACGCGCAGCTGCTGGTTGTTCTGGTCGGCTGTATGCTGCTGGTGGCGCTGGTGATCAACCCGCTGCTGGTGTTCTGGCAGATCCGCCGCAACCCGTATCCACTGGTGCTAACCTGCCTGCGTGAGAGCGGGGTGTATGCCTTCTTCACCCGCAGCTCTGCGGCAAATATCCCGGTTAACATGGCGCTGGCGGAGAAGCTGAATCTGGACCGCGATACCTATTCCGTGTCGATCCCGCTGGGTGCGACCGTGAACATGGCGGGCGCGGCAATCACCATCACCGTGCTGACCCTGGCAGCGGTACATACCTTAGGTGTTCCGGTCGATCTACCAACGGCGCTGCTGCTGAGCGTGGTGGCTTCTCTGTGTGCCTGTGGCGC